>Ga0214543_1003801_pt1 | contig 29057 bp, 10 predicted proteins | sample CNSS2metaG_FD_160094 | JGI IMG/M metagenome (GOLD analysis project Ga0214543, IMG submission 160094) | Root nodule microbial communities from cowpea collected in UCLA plant growth center, Los Angeles, California, USA - CNSS2 | ecosystem: Host-associated > Plants > Roots > Nodule | place: USA... | reverse complement strand
TATTTAAAATGGTTTAAAAGTTGTTAATAGAAAATAATGTTAATAGAAAAAAAAATCATAAATTACCTAGTTCATGTTACAATAAAACACATAAATTTAAAATTTGAAAACAATTTTAAGTAAAGTTTAATGTGAAACATAATTTTAACTAAACTTAGCTATGTTAAAAATATATAATAAAAATATCAATTTGAATAAAAATATCAAATTTAATAAAAATATTGGTATAACATTTATATAAAATTAAATTTTGTTTCAATTTGAAGGGGGACAAAATTGTTCCTTTTTACAAAAAATTGGGACTAAATTGAGACAAATTAAAATAAAGGGACCAAATTGAGACTAACAAAATAACACGTGGCGTAATATTGACACGTGTCACTGTCACTGCCACGTGGCACGATGACAGCTTGACACGTGGCAATTTTTTGATTTTTTTAAAAAAATTCAAAAAAAAAATTAAAAATAAAAAAAAATTCAAAAAAAATTAATAAAAAAATTCAAAAAATTGAGGAAATGACACGTGGCACTCCCTCTAACGGCGTCAACCTTGACTTAACGGGAAGGGCAAACGTGAGACCTTTCAACAAAAAAGGGGACCATTTTGAGACTTTTAAAAATTTAGGTATCATTTTGAGATTTTGACTCCAAAACGGGGACCAAAGGCATAATTAAACCTTAATAAAAATATAAATTTTAACAAAAACATCAATATAACTTTAATGATAAATAAACATTTAAATATACATTCCATGTTTCATAAAAAAAAAGTTATCTCTTCTAATCAATGGTTGAAGTTTTTAAATATTCTTAAATACTAATTTATTTTAAGGGTTAAATATGTTTTTGGTCCCTCAAGTTTCAACGAAATTTGGAATTAGTCCCTTATCAAAACTTTTGACCAATTTAGTTCTTCATCTTTAAAAATGCATGAATTTAGTCATTTTAACAAAATTTTGTTAAGTTTATCTGACGTTTCAAGCGCATTTCATTATAGTATTTGAATTATTTACACCGTTTGAAACTTTTTTACTTCAATGTTAACTCAAATATTATCACAAAATGCGTTTAAAATGTCAAATAAACTTCATAAAATTTGGTAAGAAGGACTAAATCCATGCATTTCTAAAGATGAATGACAAAATTGGTATAAAGTTTCGAAAATGGACTAATTCCAAAATTCAAGGGACCAATAAGATATTTAATCCTTATTTTAAATACATAAAGAAGGCTTAACATTTCAATTCAATTATTATTTTAACAATAATGTAAGAAAACCTATGATAAACAGAAGTGGAGGGGAAGACAAAATCGGAGAAGTGGGCTTAGTAGCCAAATCCAGCTCTTGCAACCCCGGCGACCTCACGCACGACCTACTGGAACCACCACGATTCTAACTCCGGCAAGTCGCAGCGACTGTGGCTTTACATTATTGGAAATTTATCTTTCTCTCATCGGTAAATTATCTTCCTATGTGCTGAAAAAATGTTTTGCTGCTGTTTTGTGATTCATGGAGTAGAAATTAATCCGTATTAGTCTTTCTTACAGTAGTGGAAGCTTAGACCAATTTAAGTTTGTAGGTATTTGAATCATATACTGAAATATAATTTGTAATGCAGTTAAAGATACTCCACCAGGACAACGACGATGAGAAATAGTTGATTTTGATTTATTGGACATGCGTTTTAGAATTATATTTCTTTTGTTTCTAAGTAAAATTTTGCGGCTGCGGCTGTCGATTTTTGGGATTTGAGTGCTATTCTTGATTATCAAGGTTCGTTTAATACGTGGACCGTATGGATAGGTTGTTTATTGACTGGGTTTATGCAGATGCCGCCTAAATGGGTGTATGCTGAACCGCATACCGAGCTCCATTTTCATTTGGAGAGAATTCATTGTTGAAGATTGATAAAATAGTTGGCCGTTAATTTGTAGAAAATGGGATAAAAATTAAAGGTTATTCTGTGTATGTGACGCTGAGCAGTTAAAGCATAATATTTGTACTGTTAAATATTGATTGAAGGGTAAAAAAAATAAACCAAATGTGTCTACCAATTAGGGATATCTGCATTAACTCATTTGTTGTGTCAACGATATATGTGTCAAGTATACATCTTATGATTTGTTAAATTGCATTTGTGATTAATAGCTTACTTGTTTTCTTAAGGGTAATTCTCAGCCAACTTTAACAAAAGATGCAGGACTCCCTAGAGCCAAGACATGAATTTTGGGTGGGTGAACGAGTACATGCATTGGGTGATCCTCGACGAATTGGTACAGTTAAGTATGTGGGACCCGTAGAAGGCTATTCAGACACTTGGGTTGGAGTTGACTGGGACAACGGAGAAGGCAAACATGATGGATCCATGAATGGTGTCCGCTACTTCCATGCTAAATCAGAAAGATCAGGGTCATTTGTTCGTCCCCACAATCTGAACCAAGGGATTTCATTGCTTGAAGCTCTTGAAAGTCGATATAAAAGTGACTCTACAAAAGATGAAGAGGGTATCTCAGGCTTAAATTCATTTTGTGGCTAAAACATTTATATTTAGGGTCCATGAGTGAGGGTGAAAATAGTTTAATTTTAAATTTTGGTATGACAGAAAAGAAGTCAACTCTATTGTAGTTGAGCTGTTTTCTGTACTTCATTCTTCGAGGTTCCAGTTGGGGTGAAGGGGGAATTATTCATTTTGAATTTTGAACTCTAAAATCTTCCAGCGTATTGATATATCTATTTCCAGATTGTTAGAAATTGATTTGATATGAAGCCTTGAGACCATTTTGTGTTATGTTAGTAATTTTTTTTTTCTTTCAGGTTAAGAACTGAGAAGGTGTTCACAATTTTTTTTTTTTAAATTTACCCCATCCATTCTAAAATATATATATATTTTTTTTACATTCTAGTCTGTCTTCTGTACTTTTTTTTTTTCTGTATGCACCCACACTGACAAAACCTGGAAAATAAAATGTAATTTTTCTTCCTTTTGAGCAGATGAAATGTATGTCCTTTCAACAAGCAACCAGCGAGTATCTGTTCAACTTTTGGGTAAAGATCAAATTCAAGATAAGCTAAGAAGATTTGAGGAATTAACCAGTGTATCATTGTCATACATGGGCATTAGTTCCCCTGGAACCCCTTCTCACATTAATAACACAGTGCCAAGTAAGCTTTATTCTAGGACGCTCCCATTTCTTTGCTAATATCAAGATACACATTAGCTTAGTAATATCAATGATTTTGTTTTATTTTGAGATAAAATTGCTGTATCAATAAATTAGTTCCTTGTACCTTAAGTTCTAGTTTTGGTTAAGCTGTTTCAAGCTGGAGTTATAATTTGAAACTTTGATTATTTGATATCTTTTTCTATCCTGTTGCAATTTCAATATAAGTAATGAGTTCTGTTGCAATTTTCTCTCTTTGATATCTTCAGGATCCTTTTAACCGCCTTTTATTTTTGTTGATAGATATAAAAGAACTTGACCTGACTGGGAACTTGCTTTCGGAGTGGAAGGTATGTTCTGCAACCAGGTTTTGTCTAGCAATCAATCCCTGCTACTGTTGCAGCTTCTTATTAACTTCTTTTCAACATATCATGCAAGTCTTACCAAGAACTTCTATGATTTGTGTTTTTGGTTCAACTTATTTTGAAGAAATGATACTTTTTTTTATTAGCTCCCTAATAGAACTTTTGAAGAGAAAAGTACAATTACATTGCAGGAAATAAGCTTTCTTTTTGTGAAAACTGAATCTGTTTTTCTAATTCTAATTGCATTTTGGTTTAAATGTGTGTATTATGAATATCTCTACATTTTAATATCTGTTTACGACTACTAGGATTTATTACATTCTACTACGTTTTCTTTTTGTATGATAATGGATTAATTGGTTTTATCTTATTTGGTTTTTGGTACAATGGTGACACTAATTTGAGCATAATAGGTTCAGAATAGGTTAAAGTAAGCTTTATTCAAAAGCTTTTTTGGGTACCTATATTTGTACCTTGGATTACTTGTTTTTTACTCTTTCATTGTCATTGTATCACATATACCTGCTGTATATAAAAATGGCTACCTAAGGTAGACCTTTTCAAGCTCTCAAAAATATACTTTCTCTTTTTCCTTTTTCTTATCCTTACCTTGTTTGGGTTTGTCGCTGTGGCTGTCGTCCACCGACTCCTCAGTTTTTTTCTGGTGATCATTGAATCTAGATCATCTTGTTGAGCGAAAGGCCAACCGGCCGGTCTCTTCATCGGAAACGTCCATACATGCCTCCACGCACTGCCTTAAGTCCACTGCAGCAGAAGCACCCCACCTTCCCAGTGCTGGAACCGCCCAGCAGTTCTTCAGTGAAGTTTGCCAGACTTTCCTATCCAGTTTATGACCCTTTGTGCTCACTCTTGGGCCTTGGTGGAAGGGAAAATCTCCAACAATATTCCTTCAACGACGTTGGTGATTGGGTTTGATTCAGACTCCAAAAATACTGGCAGAAATCCATTAACCACCCTCCAAATTTAGTAACTACCTTCACGGGCCTTTCCAGATCCTTCATTGTATAGGTCATGTTGCCTACGAACTTCAACTTCCACCCATAGCTTGCACCCACTCTTTCTTTCTTGTGTTCCTCCTTCGCACATATGTTGGACCCCTTCCTCTGCCAATAACCTACCTCCCTAACTTCTCTCTACCTAAAGGCAACTTCACCACACTAAATATATTATATTGGTTTACTCAGTTGGTCTTCCGTCAACTATGGGAGTGTTTTAAGTGATTTCCCATTTCTTATGTGTCAAGGGATTGGATGACCTTGCTATATTTCTTTCTTCTTTTTTCTAGTTACAAAGGATGTCTAGATCGTATGTAGGGAGGCGGAAGGGAAGTGAAGGTTAATGTGGAGACAAAAAGGTCTTAGTGGGACTTCAACATAGCAAGGCTAATGGACAACAGTATATTTCATTTTTTGTTTAATCTTGTTTCCTGAATTGTTTTGTAGAATATCCTTTTAACTATAGTTCTTGCCCTTTTTTATCCCTTTTCTATTAAAAAAGCTATGCACTGATCATGTATGAGACCCCTTTTACTTAGTTTTTATTTGGTGTACCATTTTGTCAGTGATTGATTGAGGGTACTTGCCATTTACTTTCTTTTCAATTGATCTATTTGCAGGATGTTGGCACAATTTGTGAACAGTTGCCTGCTCTAAGGACCATCAATTTATCCAACAATTTAATGTCACCCTATAAAACCAATCTTCCAATACTGAAAATCATCCAAGTTCTGGTTCTAAATAATACTGGCGTAGATTGGGAACAGGTTCCTTCTATATCTTTTCTAATGTTGCTTTAATAAGATTTCCTGATGGTATAAATAGGAATTGCTAAATATTTCTGTTTAAACTGGGCAGGTTGAGCTGCTTAGACAATCGTTAACAACAATTGAAGAGCTACATATAATGGGAAACAATATAAGCAGAATACTGGTATGTTATCTTTCGTTCAGTATGCTTGCCAAGTATCTTAAAGCTGTAGACTTAGAATCTTCCTCCAATTTGAGGACAGATTAACAAACATTGGAAACTTTCATTCTTTTAAGCACCCCAGAGCCTGAATTTACGATGTTCAATTTGGGGCATCTGAAGAACTGGCCTCCTTCTCCCGTTTTGATTCACGATCTCAAGTGTTTGCTTCAGAATGCAAGCTGGACATATTTAAGGAATAGGGTTGCGGATATAATCTAAACATTTCAATATTTCTGAGCCCTTAATGGCTGTTTCACATTGAAATGTTTTTTTCTCTTATCTGGCTGACTGACCAGTTTGATGTGCTACACTATTTCTGTTTTGACATTAAAATATGGTGTACATTTTTTTTTTCGTATGGAGATAATTCCTTTTGTATGTATTTGGTTTTCCCTTTCAGGTTTAATTTTATGTTGCTCTTCAATTTCTGGTCAACTTGTAAATATAAATTACTAGCATTTTAAAGCCTTCTAATTTTCCTTTTCTGTTCAGCCTGGGTCATCCTCTATGGTTCAGGGATTTGATTATCTGCGGCTGTTGAATTTGGAAAACAACTGTATAGATGAATGGAATGAAATCGTGAAGCTTTCTCAGCTAAGATGGTTGGTAATGGCAGTTTTTGTTTACTTCTAGAGTACAGTCCTGACACCATTTGAAAATGATTCTATCTTAACTTTTAACCACATCTAACTTCAATAACATTTACTTCCGTGTTGATCATACCTAAAATCATAACTTAGGACTTGATCTAACCAGTTAACAATTTAGTTAATACATTAAAATTTCAGTTAACTACTGACTGTGAGTTGTTGGTGTTAGTATTCTTGTAAATTGTGACTATGATACATTGTGTAAATAGAGAAATATTGTAATTAAGATGTTAGAAGCTGTATAATTGTGTAACTCTTGTCTATTATATTTATAACTCTAATCATAAGTAGTAGCTTCTGCTGTGTACTTAAGACACGGATTCATTCACATGACTCTTGATTTTCTACTTCTAAAAAACAGTTAGCATAATGGTGAAGTATATAATTAGCTTGAAATATTGTTTAGAAGTCCCAGGGGGTATCTGTATCACTGGAAATACTGATTTTATCTTAGAACTGGCCATAAGTATTCTTCTCTTTGTTCCTGTATTTCTTCCTCAGAACAGTGCCTCTGCTTTTGGGTAGATTTATTGAAGTCTGTTGATTTGATTTATTTATACTTGGTTATCTTTTTCAGTTTGGAGAAGCTTTATTTAAACAAGAATTGTTTGAGTTCTCTCTTTTATCCGGCTAATAATGAGCAGTATGAAACAGAAATTACATGCTATAAACCCTTTCAAAATTTATGCCGCCTTCTATTGGGTAATATTATAATTTTCCTCTTGATAAATATCATTTTCTACATATTCCAATGAAATCTAGATTGTGGATACCAGTTGAAGGCTTTCAAATCATGTTTCAGGTAATAACAACATTGGTGATCTGGCCTCCATTGACTCGTTAAACTTGTTTCCTAATTTGGTGGTAAGGTTTATACTGTGAAGTGTTGAACCGGTTTACATATTTAATATAAATTGTTGAGTACGCATGCCATGATTGCTTTGATCTGTAATGATGACTCTAGGACTGCAGCCTGATATGATCCTAATAAGACTCTTGTGAGTTAGAATTAACTTATGCATTTAAACTTTTGTGGAAGTTAACTTCTTCAAAAAGTTTTGGTGGAAAGTTGGTTTCAACTTTTGAAGAAGTTTGATCAATTTTTCTTTTCGGTCTCTTGTTTTACTAGTGCTTGCTTGCTGAGAAGTTTATTGGACTATGGCCTATATCAAATAATCCATTTGAAAATAGTAAATTGGGATACAATTCAAGATTATTTTGTGGCTACAGTTGCCTAAATAAAGTGTGCTGGTCCATCATTACCTTTACCAGCTTCCTTTGAGAAAGTAATTGACTTGCTTATAACTTATCTTTCCTCATTACCAAAGGGAACATTTTCTCCTTATTTTTCTCTTTCACTGGTTTATATTTTAGACTGAATTTTGTAATACTAGCTTCAATTCTAATTACTTATCTTTAATAACAACGAAGGATATCAGGCTTTCTGAAAACCCAATTACTGATCCTAGAAGAGGTGGGGTTGCAAGATTTGTTTTGGTAGCTCGTTTAGCAAATGTTCAGATATTAAATGGGAGTGAGGTATGACAGGAGATATCTCTGTTGCTTAGTTGCTTCTTTTATATACTCTTTTACCAAACATAATGTTTCATGTCTGCTATACCTTTCAGGTAACTCCTCGTGAAAGGAAGGACTCTGAGATTAGGTATTTTTTTCAATTCTATGTTGTATACCCTTTTGGCAATTGAAAGTCTGAATCATCATTCATGGTCATCAATTCTGTGTATTATTATATAATGCATTTTATCTGTCTATACCTAGAAGGCCTTTCAAGCTGAGTGCTTTTAAGTATGCCACAAATACTCAAACATGTTTTATTCATTGGGTCACCCAAATAATTGTTAAAAGTTACAACAAGGTTGTTGTGGCAGAAATAATTTAATCTGTTTTTAGCATTCATTGCTTTGAAATACATATACCTTTTGTGGTTAGAGTCCTCTTTAAAGACTGATCATTAGACCCTTTTTTATTTTATCAATCTTTATACATGAGATAAGTGAACCTTTTGAACCATGGTTATCTTTTGGGGTGAGAGTTCAATTAAAGTTTTATATGCAATTAGTGTATGGTATATGAAGCAATATCATCTTTCTATTCTTATATATTATTTACAATTCTTATGCAGGTATGTTCGGCTTGTTATCACTAGGTTGCAAACTAGTCCTGAAGAAATCAAACAGCATCCCAGGTAAATTCACGGACAATATCTGGAACCTTAGCATTAATGTTAGTATATGTTGTGATGGCAATTGAAAACTGATGAAAATGCTATCAGAAATCGGTAGCTGTAGGTTCTGATGGGATTAAAAGAGCAAATATGTTACGTTTGGCTTGTTCACGTGTGCGATGTGCGATTCAAAAAACATTGTTGGTTTTATGTTAATAAGGACAAATACAATGATTTTCTAAAAATCACAGATAAGTTTCTATTATCATTATATAAATAAGAAATAAATCCTATACGATCACAAATATATATGATTTTGAATACATAAATCTTGATTGTCGGTTTAAATAATTCATAATGATCTTATATATATGTGTGTGTCTTTCTGTGTCCTACATTTTGGAGGTTACATGTGTTGAAGTGTCCATGTCTGTCTTGTGCCCAGTGTCCGTATCAGAATCCGTGTTACATAGGCATAAAGTGGTGTTTTTTTTTTTTTTTTTTTTTTGTTTTCTAAAGTGTTTTTCTTCAAAATAATAGGGATTTAATGAAATGGGAACAAATTAGACAATGAGAACACAATATCTGGCATATAATTCTTCAAACATATTAGATATTTTGATTATGTGATAGAAGCTACGACCCTCATACCTCTATTTTAACTAAAATGATGACTATTATAAATGGAATGTAAGCCATTTAATAGTGTACACAACTAGGAAGCACTTAACCAATAAGACTTTCTTACATGCATTAATATTTAATAGTGTACAACAAGTAATTACTTCACCGTTAATATTTAATATTGCTCAACATTGTCAAAAAATTGAGGTGATTAAATCCCATTTACTGGGGTTTATTTCGTTTTTGTTTTATCTTTTCATGAGTCTACTTTTTGATTGTGAAATCTATGGCTTTCACTATCCAACTGGTAATTCATTTGGTCTGGTAACAAAAAGAGCTCAATGCCTTCTTCATTGGATGTCTTCCCAGTAATTGGGTGATATGTTCAAGCTACTGTGAAGGAAACCAATTACTATTAAATTGGATAGTATTGTCAACACTCAACGGAGTAAAAAAGGAAAGAAATTTATTCCCTTTCTTTAGTTTCTAATACGGAGCTTACTTTAGCTTTTACTAGGAAACAATCAAATGTTAATGATATCATGTTGAATGGAGTTATAAGGTGACTTGTAAAGTTGGAAGGGAGGGTGGGAGAGGTGGTGGGTTCAATTCCCCCCAATGCACCCAAAAAAGCTCGGAGGCAAGGAGACATATTTGAGGATGTGAGCAGATTGCCCCAACCAGGAGAGACAATGGACTGCGAGTTCACACAGCCACAAAACTTCAGCCTGATTATATTAGAAGCTTATAAGGGTCTAACTAGAACCGCACTGATGTTGTGAGATACACTTGGTTCTCATCGAAAGTCCTTTAAGATTGTTCCGTAGAAAGTTTTCTGCTTTACCAAGCTTAATTAAATGGTCTTTTTAATTTAATTGAATTTGTACAGCACACGTGTTATCAGAGTTCTGTTACTGTACATATTAATTGAAACTGGATCTAGACGGGATTATCAATTAATTTCTAATACAGGTGAACTATGTTTTGTGAATATACTGGTGCAATTTGCTACAGGTTATACGAGCTTAAGAAGATTCATGGAATTGAGGATGAAAGACCTTCAAGTGGAACTACTGTTCCACAAACAATCAGCTCAGGGTTATTGTGTATGGGCTACGGATGTTAAGTTTGCAAATTTGCTTATTTTTTGGAATTTGAAATATCTTTATTTTGATATAGAGATTAATGCAGCTATCACTCTGAATTGTGTTGGAGCATCCATGGGTGAGAAGCCACCGTTGACAAAGAAGCTTCCAGCAACAACTACAGTTAAGCATCAACACTGCCTTAGTAATGTTCAGTATTTCAAGACTAACCCCTCTGATTACCTTTTCTTAGGTCGGTAAGCTGAAATCTCTATGCGAAAGCTTTTTTAAGCTGAAGTCCATGAAGCTAAAGTTATATCTTCGAGAAGAGGTTTGCTTTTATCAAGATTAAGATGTTCTATTTGTTATTATGATTGTCTGATTAGCTGATTCAAAATTTTCCTAATTGAGAAGCTCCAGCTTCTAGAAAGTCTTAAGAAATCATCGTGTTCTGCTCTGATTGAATGAAATAATTTCAAATTGATATTCTGGAAAACCATTTTGTGACATCTTTATGGTGGAGAATGAGGGAGGGAGATGAAAGACTATATAACATAGCAGATGGTCATATTTGTTTATATCATCTCAAGAAAGTTTTGCAAGATGAGTATGGTTTTTCACAGGGAAAAAATATTCTTTCTTGATTTAGTTACATGTCTTCGCATTGTGCAGGGTTCTCCATTTCCTCTGATGCTTGACAGTGACACTTCATCTCTGATGGACCTTGGAATTGGAAATGATTCTATTATCCTTGTAGACGAAGAAGGGTCATAAATATGTAGACGAAGAAGGGTCATAAATATATTTGTGAACAGGTTCCCATTTGTTAAAGACTGTATCCTTCTGACTACCCCCAACTCTTGGAAGTATGTCTCTCTCTCTCTCTCTCTCTCTCTCTCTCTATATATATATATATATATATATATATATATATATATATATATCTATATATGTATATGTATATTTGTAAGTTGTACACCTGTTTAGTTGGTGACGTTCTTTTATCAGGGGTTTTGATCCACTGCTTGATTAGATTCTCTGTTCCCACCCTTGTCACAACTGTTTTCTGTAAATCACTGGTTCTTTAATACATTTGCAAGTAGATTTCGGTCTTCTTCTCTAAGAGTAGTCTTTAGAGAATGACCATAAAATTAATAACATTTTTTTGATGGAAAGATGGGTATGCAAAAGATCACTATATAGCTTATGATCTCAATCTCAAGCTACATCAAATATTTGCAACATACCAAAATGACATAAGAAATATAGAACAGCCCGTTTAAATACAAGATAGTGGGGGACTAACCGAAACCCATTTAGCTAACAACAAAGTTATAAAAAGGTAAATGAAAACTACTTTATAAAATTCATAGCGAATGAAATCTCTCCACTAATTACATTGTGGAGTAACATCATACTTTAAAAGTTTATCTGAAGATAGTTGCCGCACAATGTGAGTTTGAAAAAAACTTGAACCGCTAACATTGGATTACTCATTATCAACTAATTATGCCATTCTCTATCCACAGTGAATCCAACTGTGTTTATTAACTTCTATGGTGTTGGCGTATAAAGCAACTTGCTGATAAAGAAAAATAGGAAAGAAACTAGCAACAATAATAGAATGATCCTGAATAATTCCCCGACAAGTAGGTAAAGCAGGTGAATCTTTAGTTGTCCCATCAATATATATTTAATTTATGAACATGTAGGAGGTTTCCAAGTCAGTGGAATAACTCTAGGTGCGGAACTAGGAAAAGTGTCAAATAAACAAATTTTAGCACACAAAATTCCTATATATTTGAATCCATAGTAAAAGAAACCTTGCCAACCGCATACACACGATGACAGCTTCTATTATTCAAAATTAAGACATTCTCAAAACAAATAAGATTCCTGTGAACTATATAACATCAATAATATAGAAAATAGTAGATTGAAGTACCAAATATACCAACCAACTCCCGGACCACTTTATTGAATGGGATAAATCCTTTTCAGTGGACCATCTTTCGTTAGAAAGAAGCTTACGACATTTGCTACTGTCATAACCAACTAACTGACAATGTTATAAAAATGGTGGTAACCTTTCATATTCTAGTAGACAAAAAAGGTAAATCCCTTGCGATCGGTCTCCAATATTCCTGTGGCAAATTTGAAACTTTGCCCAAACTTTGAGATTTTTGCTTCCTATGATTACTACCTGCACTTTATACTAATAATACAAAGACTAGAATACTCTCACTCGTTGCACTATGCTGCCGTTGTTGCCGCTACTACAGTTATTGCTGTTGGTCTGAAAATCTTAATATGAAAGTCTTGTTTTGGAAAGTTCCCTTTGGAAAACATTCCATCTATTCTGAAAATCATGTTACAAAAATTTTGTTTTGAAATCATTTAGAAATTTAGAAAAGGTTGTTCCAGAAGATTTTTGGACCAGGTATTCCAAAAGTCACCATGATGATAGACGAGCCATTTTAAAGATTATGAGGATGTAGTTAGTAATTAGACTGCAGAAAGCAAATACCAACTTTGAACATGAGAAATGCTGCAAAACGTTAATAGAAAAGAAAAAAAAAAAGCTAATTGAGATCGTCTTTGGAGGCAAAAGAAATTCAAAATAACCACTATTTAAAGAAATCAAATTCTAATTCCCAATCGCCTTCCATGGTTGCCGAAGTTTTTCCCTAGTATCCTCTTTTTTCAGTGAAGAATCACTAGGAAGGGAATAAGATGACCATTTAAATACCTTTGATGAACATTTAGAGAGTTACTTAAGAGGAAAATTTGTTGCACTTTTCAAAATTTCAGGTTTTTTTTCTTTTTTGATGAACTGTCCACGTTACTCAAATTCATGCTTATCTCTAGAAAATATGGTATTATGATTGGAAAGAAAAGACAAAGGGACGGACGATAAGGTCATCCATGGAGAAAGAAAGAAACGAAGTTTCTTTCTGGGCAAGGTCATTTTTCTTCAAACAAACAATCGGTTCTTGTACACTCTTTATCATGTTTTTCTCATCCAAAATTGTAAGAAAATAATAAAACTTTCACTTACCTGTAACATATATATGGTCATTATAGCATTACCAACTATAAGCCACACTTCTTTCATCTTTCTAATATTATAAACTAGTCTTCATTTTTAAGCATTTTGAGTAATTTTTATGGTGGCATGTAACTTAATTGCCCAGTGCATTTATTTATTCGACCTTAAACAAAATATTGGCATAAACGTTAAATCTATAATTATAATTAATCCCTAATTTAAAAGATGCGCCTCCTCCAATCAATCTTGAAAAACTCTAAGCTTTTAGAACTGTTCCAAATAAAAAATAATGAGACTTCGAAAAAAAGAAAAAGAAAAGCTAACGTTTTGGCTGACCAATTTAGAAGTTAAAAGAATTAGTTCAAGATTGTTAAATTTGGAATTCGTAATTATATTTCCAGATTAAAGTCTTTTAAAAATGGTTTATGAATTTTAGGAATTCTTCTAAATACGGAATGTTATTCCAGATGAAAGTGTCAAATTCCTTAATTCATAATTTTGAAAAATATTATTTCAATTTGCATCAGAAATCCTTCTAATGGGATGTTTTTCCTCAATTGTGCAAACAGAAACATATCTTGTTCTAGATTATATGGAAAGTTACAATTTATCTTCCAGAATATACAGTCCCTAACAACGTTGAGTCCAAAAGACTTTCAAATTATACAATACAAAAAACCTAAAAAAACCATGATGGTAAAAAATTGAAAGGCTAAAATGGTTAATTTAAAATATATGAGGGTGCACGAATAAATTATGAGATTCCAAGCTTCAAAATACACTTTTGTATATGACATTTTTTACATTGCATAATTTCGAAATCCATAGTATATTTTCATATCTTATTCCAAAAATATATTCTAAATTATATAATCTGAAATAAATGTATAAATTGTATAATTTATAATGTATTACAAATTCAAAAAATATAATACAGTAATTTAGAATATATTTTCAAACTATGCAATCTAAACATCTAATGCATGTACTTTTCAAACTTCTATAACATTCTATGGAAGTTTAAAAAAAAAACATCAAGGTGCAAAAAACAATTATATTTTTGCTGTTGGAGATAACAATAGAATGGGGTGAGTGTGGATTCGAACACCCATAGTTTTTTCTAAAATAAAAACTCATTTATTTTCATTTAAAATGCTTTATGAATGTGAGATTTGTGTCAAAAGACGTGATTGGTGGGACGTGGGACGTGAAATGTGGAGCGTGGGATATGGGACATGGGACGTTGGATTTGAGACTGAGACATAACACGTGACACGTGGGACGTGACACGTGGGACATGAAACGTGGAACGTGGCACATGGGACGTGAGAGACGTGAGATGAGAGACGTGAGACGTGCGACGTTAGACGTGAGACGTGCGACGTTAGACGTGAGACATCCGTAAACACTAAACCTTGAAATTTATATTCATAAACTTAAAACTTTACAATTTAATTGAAAATTTTAGAAGTTTAATAAAAGAATTGTTAATTTATCCATAAATTTGTACCAACAAATTATAATTAAACTTTTGTAAAAAATATATTAATAAAAAAAGATTAAATACATATAAAAGTGAAAGAATAAAAATGTGAGGGTAAAAGTAATAATTAATGTTTATTTAACACATAAAAATAAAAATTATGAGGATAACAACAATAATTTATATTTATTGAACTCTTAAATGAACGGAAGGAAGCAGAGGATGATCTGAAAAGTTAAACTAAGGATGGGCAAAAAATTTAATTTTCATTATCTAATCCATTTTTGCTATGATCCAATCCATTTAATATTCATTTTATTAAAAATCCAATCCATTTTATTGGATTTGGATATCAATATGATCTACATTTTATATTTTATGGATTGTATATCCATACTCTAAATCTAGATTTTCAAAATGGATAATCCAAAATATCCAATCCAAATTTTCAGTTTATATTTTTTGTTATGTTAGGCTAAAGGTTGGGACGGACTAGCCCAAATTTAGTCATATTTGATTGAGTTGGTGTGATCCTATACAAAATTTGGCTGAATTGGGCCAAATTCTGTCAAGTCGGTCCCGATCGAAATTTGGCCCAGCTGGTCCTGGACAAAATTTGGAAGTATTCGGTTGAGTTCACCCCGACCCAAATTTGATTGCATTGGGCTGAGTCAACCTAGACAAAATTTGACCGTATTCGACTGAGACAATCGCGACCAAAATTTGGCTGTATTTAGCCTAGTTGGCTCCAGACAAAATTCGGTCGAATTCAATCGAGTTGGCCACAATTGAGATTTGGCTGAGTTGGCCCTGGACCAAATTTGGTCGTATTCGGCTGAGACGGCCTAGGATGAAATTTGACTGTATTCAAATGAGTCGGTCACGATCGAAATTTGGCCGTATTCAACTGAGTCGGCCACAACCGAAATTCGACCGAATTCAGTCGAGTCAGCTCCGGTCAAAATTTGGTAGTGTTGGCCTCAACCAAAATTTGACCGAGTTGGTCTTGGTCTGAATTTGGTCGTATTCGGCAGAGTCGGTCGCGATCAAAATTTGGTCATATTTAGGCGAGTCGGTCCTAACTTAAATTTGGCCAAATTCAGTCGAGTTGGTCATGACCAAAATTTGGTCGAGTCGGCACTAGCCCAAATTTAACTGTATTCGGTCGAGTAAGTCCCGAACGAAATTTGACTATATTCAACTTTGTCGATTGTGATCGAAAATTGGCCATGTTCAGTCAAGTCGGTCCCGACCGACGAATTTAGTGGAGTCAACCCTGACCGAAACTTGACTAATCAGGCCCTAGCCCAAATGTGGGCATATTTGGCCAAGTCGGCTCTGGCCAAAATTTGGTCGTATTAGGCAAAATCGGCCCTGATCGAAATTCAGTCGAATCCAATCAAGTCGATCTTGACTGAAATTTTGTCAAGTCGACCTTGGCCCAAATTTGGTCATGTCGTCCCCGACCGAAATTCGTTCGAAAGTCATCCAAGTTCATCTCATGCTAAAATTTGGCCTCGTTAGCCTTGACAAAAAATCTGTCAAATTCTATGGTGTCAACCCTATAGACACAAGTTTTAAAAAATTTAATTTGAATTTATTTTATGAAAAATGAATTTTGGATTTTGAACTTGATCCAAATATCTAGATCTGGATTTAAACTTGATCTAAATTTTTGGATCTGAATTTTTAAAAAATCTAATTTTTTTTTTTAAATGGATTTGGATCGAAAATATAATCCAATTATCTGGATCCAAAATGGATGTGGATTGGATCATTAAAAATTCAATCCATGGTCACCCCTACTTTTAAGAAAGTTTTAAAAATATTTACTTAATATTTTTTTCATTTAAATTAATTTTTAACATATATTTCAGTTTTCAATTTACTTATTATTTAAATTTAAAAAAATAATATTTTATATTTTATATCATGTGACACTTTATTATATATATAATATATAAATAAAATAAAACAACAAAATTCTTCCTATAATATATTTATTATATTATTTAACATCAGTCATAATTGCATGTTCAAAATGAGTATTCTCATAAATTCCTTGTTAGACCTTCACTGTGATTTTATTCTAAAACCATTTTGAAATTTAGAGAATATAGCCTTTACAACTGTTACATTTTTCACTACAGCTTCCTCCAAGACCCATCCATCCATCCATATATATATTTTGAATGATTAATATTCTAATCTCAAGTTTTTTGATTGTTGAGACATCAATAGCTAAAGTTAATTATTACATTTTAAAGATGTAGATTTCAGAATTACATCACCATAGTTATTTTCTTATTAAAAACTTAATTCAATTTCATTAAATCAGATAAGAATTATACGCCACTTATATGATTTAATATAGCCGAATTCGTAATTGATATGAAATTTTTAACTGTAGTAAAAATATATTTAATTAATATATAGTAAAGAAACGGGTCAAATGAAAAAAATGAAAATGTGATCCTAAAAACACACACTCGTCCCATTGTTATCCTTTCTTGTATTGCTTGCTCTAATTACATCAAGCCTGACTCGATTTTCCTTTTCTTTAACAATAAATAAAAGGAATTATGCAACGTAATGACTGAAGAATCACAATCAATACTAACACTTAATCGCATCAAAGTTTTCAGAAATTGATTTTCATATTTACTTAGTCATGAATCTAATTATGCAAGTTACAACCCTATTTATTATGATTTCTATAGTGTTTTTTACTTGTTATTTATTATGCTTTACCATATTTCATGGCTATTAGGATACAGCGCAACGTGTATCACTTCATTATACCACAAAATTCAAGTTTAAGCAGATTGTGGACACCAAACATCTCAGTTCAGCATTGGCTCATGAAAGCAGAAAACTCTTCTTAGTTGCTGGTAATCTCGCCTTCAAATAATACATTTGTGACTACTATTCTAACTTGAATTCTAACATCAAGTAGAAATGGACGCCACATCTTTTGCTACCACAAATAACAAATCTTTACAGCAACCATCAACCTCAAATTTCATTCTAAATTTGAGTATAATAGGAAGCATAAATTATGTTTGAGCCAGGGAACACCACCACCATATAGTATCAATAGAGCAACACCCTTTTTCACACTTAAATGACCAAGAAATTTATGGCCTTGGAATCAAGAGGTGTCATTTTTACAAGCACAATCAAGAAGTTCTTCACATTCTGCAGATCAAAGTTTGTCTGTTATTTAGAATTATTATCAGAATGTCATGAATTGTCTCCGTGTTACAAGTCTTTGATATTTCCTTCTATTATTCACACATTGAAACATGGACCCTTCCAAACTATGGTTTAAAATTAATTCCACAATTTTTTTTAAATTTGAAACAAATGAGCACACTAGACATAATATTATTCCATCAAAAAGTAAAAATGGATAAAACATTCAACTTCCAACATGAAGAGAGGAAAAAATTAAAATGCTTATGGGCATTCTCTTTATGCATAAAAGTTCAGCTGTAGATAGGTTTCAATACTGCAATTAATGGATGCCTAGTTCCTACCATTGACATCAATAGAAGGAATGAAATTCAAGAACATTTCATTGACGCAGCTTTCCTACCAACTAAGACAACCCTCTCATTGGCGTATAAACAAAATTTAATATACATTAAAATACATTCTGGTTACTTGAATGAGTTGAAAAAGTTGACTGTGTCGTTGAGGGCATGGATAAAATAGTCCACATCTTCCTTTGTGTTGTAGAAGTAGAGACTAGCGCGTGCACTTGAGCTGACTCCTAAGAAGCGATGGAGGGGTTGGGCACAATGGTGACCTGATCTGATAGCCACTCCATGCTGAAATGATAATACACTATTAATTAATTACCTAACAACTTCAACAGCTACTAAATTTCTTCCACAAATTCAGGATTTATGACAATTAGTTTATATAGAATAAACTTTCTCAAGACCAAGATAATCAATCATATGTGGGGATAGTCATTTATGCTCTTACCTGTTGGTCCAGAAATGTTGCAAGATCAGTGGGATGCAAATTCTCAACATTGAAAGAACAAAGAGCTGCTCGTTGAACATTTTCTGAAGGTGCTGGCCCATAGATGCGAATATTTGGGACTGAAAGAAGCCTTTCGTACAGATAACTACCAAGCTCCACCTATGAAAATTTGATGCTTAGTCATTGTTCACAGAATACAAATATAATTTATCTTACTACAGAAAACCATTACAAATTTTATAGATAAGAAAACAATAATGTTGACCTATAAGTCACATGTTTGCACTGCCAGTAGTTTCTATCAGCATCACTGGTTGCAATCATGCAACAAACTGAAGGAAGTTTAGCTCCAGGTGAAATAAGTTAGGCTAGCTGTGTAATAGGTGATCCCAACCATATTACAATATTTCAGTGATATACCAGGTTGAAAATCATTAATTTAGTTTGTGATTTTGATTGTTCTGATGATATTAAAGGATAGCAGGACAAAGGCAGCATTACTCTGAATATGATGCTAATAAGAGTGAGGCATCAAATAATGAAAATTCCAATAATGAAGAAAACAGGCATTTGAAGAAGTAAAAACTAGGATGACAAGAAATGAAAACCTAGATCAAGTAATGATTTTAGCATTAGCATACTATTTCGTTATTCTCAGTCCAGTTGCACAGACATTATTTATACTTTGTATTTTGCAGAAGGTTTGATGATATTTTGGTGTTGTTGCAGTGATGAGAATTTGGCTTGAGCATCATGCCTACCCCCATAGAACTTTGTTTGCTGCTGCTACAGGTTAATGTTTAGGGGAAGCAGAATTGTTAGATAAATCCCATTAGAAGTTTAGGTTAGGTACCCATTAGTTAGTTACATAATACAGCATTGAATCAGTTGGTAGGCTAGATAGTTTGAATAAGGCATGTTTGCAAATAAACGTTAGATAGGTTAGATAGGGGAAGGAGAGACAGGTCATTACTGAGACAACTCGTATTTTTGGGCATTGGGAGAGGCAGACCCTTAAAACTTTGCAATGGTTTCATTGTAGTTATCGGGGTTTAGCTCTAGTTCTTCTAAATAAGATAAAAGCTTTCTGCCATGATAAAGGAGTGGAAGGGAGAAGCAGATCCTTTCTGTAGTGTTTATTTTTTTCTAACAAAGTGCATTTCTGGATTTGTCATCCATATCAGTAGTACAAGAGATTAAGCTTTGATGTAAACAACAGGAGGTATGCTTCTGGTGCCATATCACAAACTCATTAAATGAGGTGTCAAGCATAAACACAAGATTGGATATGGTGTCAAAGAGTTTTACGCTGAGAGTACGTAAAAAGTAAACTCCAGAAGTTATGCATCATTGAATAATAATAGTGTTTGTTATAAGATTGAATCTCAACTCACCTCATAATCATGTATAGTTTGCATACCAATCCCAGATAAGTAATCAATTGCTGCTCCTAAACCAATTGCTTCCCCAATAGCTGGTGTTCCAGCCTCAAATCTAGGACATTCAAAATGCCTCAAATAATAAGATACATGAAACTGTTGGTATGCAACAATAGAGAAACTATCATAGGAGGGAGGAGAAAAACAGCTAGGGGCGATGTAGCAAAAACCGTTTCCATCCCCTGACTATTATTAATAACAATCACTTAAATGGTTGATGCAATCATTTTCCAGGTCCACAGAATTTTATGAATTTCAAAACATCAATAATCAAAACCAAATGATAATAGTCTAGCATCAAGTGCAGAAAAATTTAAATGAGGAAGTGAAAAAAAATAACTAAGCGATTGAGATGAAGAATAGACTCAGAAAGCACAGAGGAGAATATCACCCTTGTACCCGTTTCCAATTTTCAAATTTTAATCCCACACATATCATCTCTTGCCTTTACTAATGTATTGCATGACACTCCAAGCATACATAGAAAATTTAAGATATATAATCATTTCAAGTGAACTTGCCAGTCGATAGAATAGCCTAGGAATAAAGCTGGTAGTGATGGACTGTAATGGCGAGTTATTTTTAAAGAATATAAGAAAAACATGATAAAAGGTAGTGCAACCATTAATGCTCATATAATTTCTTAGTATATTGGGAATCAAACTCAAGATCCCTACCCAAGCCGATGTACATTGTCTACTAAGAAAAGCCGAGCCTTGATCAAACCAAAAACACGTACACATACCTGGAAGGAGGTTCGGCATAAGTTGAATGATCAAGATATACATCAGAAATCATTTCACCACCACCTAATCCAATTAAAGGTAGAGATTAACAGCAATACATGACTTCAAAAGTTAATCTCATTAACATGGAGCCAAAGAAAACAGGAACTTTTAAGGGCTGTTTAGTTTGAGAAAAGGTTTTCTATTTTTATTTTCTTCTTTCACTTTTAATTACAATAAAAATATTGTTTTACTTCCTTTCTATTTTTAAAGGATTGAATAGGAAAAAACGAAAACAAGAAACAAACAAAAAAATTCTCATTGTTTCTTATACAAATATTTGAAAAAGACAAGCATACGAAAACAATGTGACATTTTCATAATTAAAAATGAAAAAGAAAATGCTTTTTCAGACCAAACAACCCTATTTTATTTTATTGCATTTTAGTAGGTTGTTTCTATTTGATGGGAAGATATAAGTAAACCACATCTAATAACTCACCTAAAAATGGAGGCATGGAAGACAAGAGGTCTATTTTACCATATAAGAATCCAATTCCCGTAGGCCCACACATCTGAAACATATGTTTGATAACTTATTACTATTTCGTATAGTTACAGTGCAAAAACATGTAAGCAATCCTACCTTGTGAGAAGAAGCAACAAGAAAATCAACATTAAGGCTCTGGACATCAACCACCATGTGTGGAACACTCTGACAAGCATCTACAAGAACTTTTGCTCCAACATCATGTGCCCATTGTGCAATATCTCTAATAGGAAGGACAGAAGCTACATAAAAGCAGAGTACAAAATGTATGAAATCTCACTCATTTCAGCTACACACTCTATTGTAAATACGAAAAAAATACAGGTTGAAAGGGCAAAGGGTGGTGAATTGGGGGACTGTTGTGATAATTCATATATGCACTAAGTTCTAATGTTTTGTTGTCACAAAAAGGTCTCAGTAATATTCATGTGGTTTATTTGAACTGGACATGGGACACTGATTTTCTTGATGTACAATAAGGTCTGATCTAGCTTTCAAAACTATAAATATCAGTACCCAGTTTGTCCACACTGTGAGAATGGGATGGACTGTTCTTCCAAACCTGATGGGACTTATGCAGGAACACAAGTTTCAGGTAAGATGTATGTGAAATACGAAACCTCACCTTCAGGCATAAGCTCTCCACCACATCAATTTGAAACCAGAATCAATAACAAACCTCCAACTATGAATGTTTATATCAGAAGGAAGGGGTGTACAAAAGGGAATCAAAATCCTGTGAATTCTAACAGAATAAATAATTGGAGTTTGCTAGTTTGGAGGACGGAATTTAAAGAGGAGTGGTAGGTACAGGGAGTGGCATTAGATTGGTCAGTTTGTATCAGGAGGGTCTAGGATCCTCCAATTACTTGGAAAATTTTTATTTCTTTCATATATTTTAAAACCCCCTCATTTTGTTCCCCTTGATCCAGATTAATTCAATTAAGCTCAGAGATCAGTATAAATTCAAGGCAGTCAAATTTTCATTGTTCCAGTATATATGCCTTTGAAACCTAGTGACCTTTTTGTGAAACAGTGAGTGACTTTAGAAATCAGCTAATGAACCAATGAGCATCAATGTTGAAAAACTACAAAGTTAATCCTGGAGGCACCTGATCTTCAACAGCATAAATCAAGGTATCATTAAGTAAATTGGAATTATCAACGTGAACCATCATGGTTAGAAACATACCAAGCACATTTGAAACATGATGAGCGACTACTATTTTGGTCTTCCGTGAGAACATATCTTTCAATTTGCTTATATCTGGAATTCCATCTTGGTTTAAATCCACAAATTTCAAAACAGCCCCTACTTTTTCAGCTACTATTTGCCAAGGAACAATCGCACTGTGATGCTCAGCAACGGTAAGTATGATCTGTAGTAGTATATAAAACTAAAGATTTTACAAGTGCACAAGTTGGACACAATGGAGGCATGAACAAAAATCATTATGCTTATGCTAAATACAGAACAACAGGGTTAAATGATTAAAAAAAGAAGCCCAAATGTCTCACCCTGCAATTAAAATTTCTACTTCAAAAAATTTATTTTTGATAAATTCAATTAAACCTTAATATTCTCCAAGTTTTAAGAGAATGCATAAAATAATTTTAGAATTAGTAGAACAAATAAGTGAATTTTAAAAATATAAATCTATAATGAAATACCTCATCTTCTGGTTTTAAATTTGCCAACCCCCAAGAATAAGCAACAAGATTGATAGCTTCAGAAGCATTTTTTGTGAACACAATCTCTCTAGAATCAGAAGCATTTATAAAAGATGCAACTTTCCTTCTGGCTGATTCATACTCGTCTGTGGCCTTTGCACTACATCGATAAAAATTATATACAATAAAGCAATAGGTTATTTGAGTCATACCGCAAATAAATTGTATGTCTGTTTACCTCCCGGTAAAGCAAGAAATTAAAATAAAGTGTCCTCAAATTGCTCATGTGTAGCAAATATTATACAATAAGTACCTCAAGAAATGTATGCCCCGATGCACATTTGAATTGTAACCTTCATAATAGTTTTGCAATGCCTTCAATACAACAGTGGGCTTCTGAGAAGTTGCTGCATTGTCTAAGTAAACAAGTTTTGAGCCATTTACTTCCTGTTGAGTGAGGTAAGGTATCATAATTTTCATAGTATGTGTTGGAGATCTCACATCATCTGGAAAAACAGCTAAATTATAGTATATAAGTGGATGTTTTAATGTTCATGAGGTTAGGTTTTGTTTTTAGGTGCTGCTTATACATGTTTACATTAGTTTAGAAGAGGACGTAGAACTGTGAGGCCTAAAAAGCATAACTGAAAGTTTTTTTTTTCTAGGTCGCTCCACATAGTAAGTTGAGGTGGAAATCAGTATAGGCAATCCTTATAAGCAAAAAGTATATAACTGAAGCAAAAAGTATAAGCAACACCTAACAGCAAAATCTAACCTCTTGAATATTCAAACTTCCACTAGTTGATATACAGTAACACACAATAAGATGCTATCAAGATCTATGCCAGTAAAATTTATTAAGCCTATTGGGTAAACCGCTATTGGGCTACTTGAACCAGCTGCAAATATTCAATCTCATGTTCAAGATGTCAAATCATCAGCATGAGGGGTGTCTTGGGATCCTAAATTGACTAAAGATACGATCAAATTATAATATATAAGTCATTGAAAAACTTGTCTTACAAGCTAATTTTGTGAGATTGAGTTAAATTTAAAGTCTACTTTTAAGAATATGTGACTCAACAACATAGGAAATGTCAAGTATACAATTAACAAATTCGCATGAGGGTTGTGTTGGAGATACTAAAGATATGATCAAATTATAACATGCAAGTCATTGGAAAACTATTCTTACAAATTGATTTTGTGAAATCGAGTTAAATTTAAAGTCTACTTTTTAAGAATATGTGTCACAACAACATAGGAAATGTCAAGTATACAATTAATAAATTTGTGAGCTAGTTTGCACAGAGAAAACAAGGCAAACAATTTCACTGCGAGTGAGGCATAGTTTAATACTATGACAAGACTAGATATTTCGACTTCACTTTGACTAGGGAAAAACTAATAGACTTTGTCCAATAAGCCAACATATTGCTCAGAAAACAACAAGGCATAGATGATACTGTTAGACTTGCACTCTAATACTTCTTGAGACATTAGCAAAAATAGGGGAAGATGAACTAAAAACCCTTGACTTCTGTGGCATCGAATTGAAGCAACTCATTGTTGCTTTTGTGGTTCCACACAAAAATGAGGATCTCAAATGAGAATCCAAACATGCCATGAGTGTTTGAGACTCGTCCTCAAGATTTCAATCTCTGCAGTACATATTCTTCTTATTTTTAAGAGGGTCTAAGCTTGTCCATCCCTCAAGAATTAAATTTGTAATACAGTAATCAAATTGAAAGTTCAAACCTGGATTAACCAAAACATTTCACAGCTACACTAAGGAAAACGAATTTGAGGATAAAATGCAATAAAAAAAACACCTGGTGAAGTATAGGAAAGTGGGGGCGGGTGGAGTGCCCCAAAGATGGAGAGCCAACAGCTGGTTCAGCTACTGCTTCGTTGACAGCTGATGCAAAAACAGAGAGAGACGATACACGTCGCAACCCAAATCTTACAATTGATGAGCTCATAGTGATCGAGCAGCAATGACTGGGACTTGGAAATTTGAAAGAAGGAAGTTTTGGCAGCAAAACTTCCATTGCCAAGTTCACAACAACAACAAAATCTGCAACATGGTAATTTATATTTGAGATGTTTTGCATCAACAGGAGAAGGTTACAAAAATATACCTATGTTATATAAACACAATTATCAAACAAGTAACTCAACTGAAGTCCAAAATTCACGAATAGATATCCCCGAATCATAAACTTGGAAATAAAAAAGACACAGAATTACATATCATCCACAAGGTTTTAGTCTACAATGAAAAATCCCAAGAACGTGGATTAATTGCAAACAAACAAAAAATCAAAAAAGGTACTAACTATACACGCACCTCTCTCAGTAAACCTGTTACAGATGGAGGAAAGCCCTTGCAAGGTCAAGGTTGTACTCTTCAAACTATGGATGGCTGCGGTTCCTGACAAAATTGCCACTATGTCTGGAGAGATAGAGATTCTAAAGAGATAGATAAATAAATAAATGTATAAATAAATAAATAAATAAAAAAAAAAAAAAAAAAAAAAAAAAATTAAATAATAAATAAAAAAAAAAAAAAAAAAAAAAAATATATATATATATATATATATATATATATATAAACAATATGGAATGGGATTTCTTGTTTAGTGGACTATAAATTTTTTTGAAAATCATAAGGTAAGTGTGATATTTTCTCCATATATATAATATATAAACAGTTATTAAATTTCATGTAACCCTTTCATTAAATTTTTATTTTTTCATATCCCTAAACAGACTAAAGAGACAAAGTAAAATATATTTTAAAAATTTGCTTTTGACGATTTTAATAATAACTTAAACTATATTTTTTGTAAACTTTTTTAAAATGTGAAAGTACACACAAACTTTCCTGTTTTTCGTAATATTTATAACAGTAATATATAATTCACATCTGTAAACTATTATAAAAAAAAAATAGTCTAATGAATGTATACAATAATGTGATATTATATAATTGATTATATTTGTATATATTTACATGACTTAATTATGTTTTAAATATATAATAAATTTAAGAATTTTTAATTGAATTTCCAATAAATTTTTATGATCGATTAAGTATTTAATAAATTTAAAATTTTTAATTAATTTTTTTTAATTATTGTTTTTTATTAATTTAGTGATGTCTTTTTCAAGTTACTCATATGGTTATTATAATGTTATATCACATCTTTTAGCTATCGCCAAATATAATTATATTATTATTATTTTCAAAATTTTATAAATTATAAATTTATAATTTATAATTTTATTTATATATCATTGTATCGTTATATTGTTATATTGTCATATCGTTATATCGTCTTATTATTATATCATCATATTATTATATCGTTATATTGTTATATCGTAATATTGTCATATCATTATATCATCATATTGTTACACATTGGGTCATATCGTTATATAATTATATTATTATATAATCATATTGTCACAACGTTATATCATCATATACCCAAAGAACTATAAGCAAGAGCTACCTAGGTTGACCATTGGTATTTGGTCTTCCAAATGTATAGCATCATAAGTTTTCTCTTGATCTCCTTTTTTGATGGAGAAAAATAAAAGAATAAAAATATGACGTGCCTACTCAAGACCACAATCCCAGTATATAACCTTTGTCAGTTACTATTTTCTAAAAGTCAATATTACTAATTTGTCCCTTTAGATATATACTATTATCCTTGGATATAATTAATCATATTGCTTTGACAAATTGGCTATAGTGAGTATAGTGAGATATAACGTAATAATACATTTAATTATCGTGTTATATCGTTATATTATTATATCATTATATCGTCATATCGTTATATCACATATCTTTATATTATTATGTTCTAATATCATATATTGTATATCGTCTTATCGTCATATCATGTTATCGTCATATCATCATATCGTTATATTGTCATGTCGTTATATTGTTATATTGTCATATTTTTACATTGTCGTATTGTTACATCATCATATAATTATATAATTATATTGCTATATTGTCATATAATTGTGTCATTATATTGTTATATTATTATATCACTATATTGTCATATTATCATATTATTACATCGTCTTATCATTATATCATGTTGTGATCGTTATATTGTTTTATTATCATATTGTCATGTCGTAATATTATAATATTATCATATTTATAAAATTTTAAAAATTAAAATTTATAAAATAACAAGATTGGCAACAATTAAATAAAATGACACAACAAAATAATAATCAGGTTACCCATATTACTAAGTTAACAAAAGAGATTCTAAATTTATTAATACTCAATCCACCTAATAAAAATTTAATAAAAATTCAATTAAAATTTTTAAAATTTATCCGAAACTTAAAATATAATTAAACATATTTACATTGTATAATTAATTTGACCAATAATAAAATCCACAGACATTTAAAAACATAGACACTAAAGTTAAATTTAAGAACCTAGATCATATTTAACTTCTAAATTTATTTAATATCAATAATAACTTAATAACCATATCCTGCACACGATACTTTTAGCCTAAATTTTATTTTCCATTTTTTATCATTTTTTTTATATTTAATCCTTGTGTTTTTTTTTTGTCTCATTTAATGTGATCCTTTATATTGCATTTGTCATTTGTACATTTACAAAATTATTTTGACACATTTTTCTGTCAGTTTAAACCGTCAATTAACTGAAAAACCAGAAAAAAAAGAAAGATCAAAACGGTCTCATAAAGCTTTCAAACATGTTAGTGATCGTATCGGGATATGAAGGGTGTTTAGCAAGTGTTACATTCTTCTGCTGCTAGCGAAATTTATTTCACAATGCAGTTTAGATAAAAATAACGAATGACGTCAAATAAGATTTGGATATTAAAATAAGTAAAAAGTTATTTATAAACATTATTTTAAAATTTAGTAAATTATCAAAGTTTAATCATTGTATACAACTGAATGGATATCAACTAATATAAAATTGATACAGTGTAATTAGTATCTGTGATTTTAGTTGTAAATAGAAAATTTTGTTTAGAGCTTTTTTATTTCATTATAATCTCATTCAATGTAAGCCCCTTTTCAGTGTATAAAGTTTTGGGCCTGGCCCTTTTCGGAGGCCCAAGGCCCTGCCCTACAGAAGGACCCTATACCCTACATCATTCACTCATTTTGCTCTTGACTTCCTTCTCAGAACAACAAGCTTCCTCTGCTCTCTTGTCCTCTGCTAGGGCACACCAGCCACACGTTTTTGAGCTAGTAAAGCTTCCTCTTTTTCCAGGTAAGTTGAGCTTTAGAGCTCTTGGTTCGTTCCTTCTCCTCCTCACTTTGTTTTAAGAACGCGTGGGTCAAGTTGGGGTTGAGTTCTTAACTTCGTTTTGCACTCTTTTTCCAGTTTCAGCTCACTGTCTTAGTGCTTGGAGCTGTTGCGCTTCATAGTTAGAGTCTTGTTGTTTTTGGTGCTCAAACGAAGGTAAGGGAAGCTAGACTCTTCGGTCTTAAGTGTTTCTTGGCTGTTTTTGGTCGTTTTATGCTTGAATGTATGCATAGGGTGCTTTTATCGATTGAAATGGGGTTGCATGTGTGTTTGGGGGTGGATCGGGGCGGTTTCCGCCACTGCATGTGAACTGATGGTGGTGAGCTCTGCTATTCTCGCCCAAGCGAGCTAGTCTCGCCTAGGCGAGAGTATCAGGATGCTCACCCTGCTTCTGTTTCGAGCAGCTCGCCCAGGCGGAGAGCTCTCGTTTTGAGCGACACGCTGTCTCGCTCAGGCGAGAGTGACTCGCCCAAGCGAGTCCTCGAGGAGAACTTGGTGCCCTCTGCATCGCGTTCTCGCTCAGGCGAGGGAGACTCGCCCAGGCGAGAGCTCGCAGAGTGTCCCTGTCACAGAACTCGCCCAGGCGACTTTGCCTAGCTTAAGCGAGACATTTGTGTAGCTTAAGCGAAGGCATTTAGCCTAAGCGAGAAAGGGGTCAGATTTGGATGTATTTTCTTTGTTTATATGTGGATTGGTTGTATGATTTGTGAATGCATGAATCCCTGATATATATATATATATATA
>Ga0214543_1003800_pt1 | contig 29067 bp, 19 predicted proteins | sample CNSS2metaG_FD_160094 | JGI IMG/M metagenome (GOLD analysis project Ga0214543, IMG submission 160094) | Root nodule microbial communities from cowpea collected in UCLA plant growth center, Los Angeles, California, USA - CNSS2 | ecosystem: Host-associated > Plants > Roots > Nodule | place: USA... | reverse complement strand
AAATGAATATGTTAAAAAAAAAAAAAAAAAAAAAAAAACTCTATGTATTTCTATGCGAAAAAATTTCTTACAGACCCTAAACCCTCATGTTATTTAAAAATGCACATTTTCATTTGCACCTGCAATAACCCATTAATCAAATAAGATAGGTGGGTCTACACATTTCAAGATTTTGACTTCAACTTCACTTATTTAATTATCATAAGACATTTTAGGCGGGGCTTAAACTTTATTCAATTCTAATTCAATTCAAACACTTTTTTAGAAGGTCCTAAGTATACCAGTAAAGCATACTATTATATAGGTTAATCAATTTATGTTATTTATATTCAAATAATTGACTTATAAAAATTATACTAAATTGTAGTTGTTGGTGTCGAAAATCTTTTTCCTAACCCTGCATGTGTGAGAATTGACAGAACTCTAAGTTATGTACCAAAAGAGAGAAAAAGAAATAAGACAAGACCAAAGCTCATAAAAGAGATTGCAGGTCTATAGCTTCCAAACAAGTCAACCAACAAGATCAAACACTAGCTTAGGCCTTGTTTGGGGATTCACTCTCTACAAAAAAAGGATACCTATATATCAACATCATCATGCTTTTCTCAGCTTTACTCCTGATCGATCACAATCATCACATGTACCCATTCCTTTCTTTTCTTTTCTTCCTTTCTTATGCTCTAATCTTCCTACTTCCTCTCATTGTCTTCTATAAATGCATGTTGCTACACATACCTATGCTTCTTCCTCCTCTCAAACTAAAATAACACTCAAAACCACAATCTCTGATCATAACTAGTTCACCAGATAGACGTGTGAGAGCCTTTATGTTGAAAACTTCAATGCAACATTGGAGGACATTGAGGCTCATTGTTCACAAAAGTTGTAGAAATTTTAAGTGCCATTGGACCATTCAACATTACTTGACATCACACACATACATGCTTGTGGATGAAACAAAATGTATCTATCAACAAAAGAACATTGTTCATTTGAAAGAAGTGAGAAACAAACCCCTTTATGAGCCTAACAATGATGAAAAATAATATCTACAAAATTTTTCAGACTTTTCTTTTGGCAACAGTTTTATAGAAGACTAAAGAGCACAGTCTGATATGAATCATCAAAATTAATATCAGAAATAGCATATGGGAGTTACAAAGAACAAAATGAGCAATAACAAGCAACCATAACAAGCCTTACACAATCAAACAAACCCTGTCTCTGGTGATAACAAAACTCCATCAACTCCAAGGGCTTTTCAGAACAGAACTTTCATCACACAACCTTGCTGCTCACTTGCAATCTACCCCGGCCTCAGCAGCACGGCGAGGCTTGTTCTTACGCCGGCTACCGTTCTGCCGGAATCCGGTGGACTTTATTGAATCATCAGGGCCTGACTTTGCTAGGATGCCATTGTCATCTTTCATGGGATCTATCTTTTCTTTAACCTGTGTAGATCTCTTCCTTTTCCTTTTATTTATTGTGATAGGTTGAGTTTTCAACTCATTGGTAGAGCCATTACCCTTCACATTCTCCTCATCTTTCTCTATAATTTCAGTTACTTCCACTTCTTCAATCTCATCAGTCAGTGGCTTCAGAGGTCTTCCTCTTCTTCTGTAAGCTGGGACTTTATTATCCTCTTCACTTCCAGGATCCTCGGCTATAACAGATTGCTTCTTCCCTTTTCCTCTGCCTCTACCCATAGCTAAAAGCCCTTGTTGACAAAAATGAACTAAAATTTCTCTACCAAAATTCTGCGCAGATAAAACAACTATACTTCAAAGGCCAAACAAAGATCATATAACTCAAACAAATTCTGAGTGATGTGCTACTTGAAACCAATTCTTGATCACATACACTTTTGTGTTTTGAGTATCACTTGCTTGCATCGATTATTTGTTTGTACTAAACCAAAATTAACAGAAGCCAAGTTTGAAATTATAACTTCTCTTCAGTTTTTTACTACTTAAGGATCAAATACAGAATGCATCAGTTGAATTCTGATGTGAGCCAATAACTTAAACACCGTTTGGAAAACTCATTCCAGAGGATAATTCGATGATTCCTTTATTCAATAATCAGCAAAAAAATATGCATAAACACTATTTCAGAAATTCTTAATAACCAATTTCGGAAGAACCAACCAAAGGACCAAGTTATCTTAACTTTCACCAAAGAAAAATTGCAAACGCATCAAACAGTGAAAACATTGCATCGCATTGAAATCATTTTCCTTACCAACAAACTGAACCACGCCGCGGATCACCTAATCCTAAACCGAACAAATGAAGCCAGACTCACTTTCAGGCAAGAACTAAGAGAAACCCAGATATAACAAAACTCAATTTTAATGTAAACAGCGTAAAATATTTCAAAGTTTTTCAACTTCGATCTATTTCAAGCTCATGCAAACAGACTTCATAAACTGCTCTGCTTCCAAACAACAAGAAATCTAACAAGAAAGAGGAATTCAAGCCACTTTCCCAGTTTATCAAAAGGATCAAAACAAAAAGAAGATAAACATCAGAATAGAAAAAAAGGAAAGAAAGAAAGAACGAGAAAAAGTAAGCAATAACATTATAGATTTACACAGAATTGAGATTGATGAAGTAAGAGACAAAGAAGAAGAGAAATGAAGCTGACCTCCTATCTTGAATCAATTTTCTGCATAACAAAGACAACCCATTTCACAAAATCAGATAAGAAAAATCCAGAAAGAGGATAAACCCAGATGGGAGCAGCGGTTTTTTATGAATGGCTAGAAGGAAAGCATAAACAGAGAGGGAAAAAAGGTCAAAAATTTGATCTGGGTCAAAGAAAGTGAAGATACAGATCAGAGAAGTTATGTGATGAAGAGCAATATGAGCTTAAAGATAGAAACTTGTGAGTGAAAAATGTAGAACTAGGTTAGAGAGAGAGAGAGAGAGAGAGAATGCAGTGAGCAAAGGAAGAAGTGAAAGAATGCAGAGAGAAATAGCAGAAAAAGAGTGGAAAAATAGAAAATGGAAGATAGCAAGATAGAGTGCAATTTTTCTCTCTTTTTATTATTTTTAATTAATTACTTTTGTCTCTAATAGTAATAAATACCTGTCAGAAATAATAATATTTTTTGAACTAGTATTCTGTATTAAGTTATTGTAATAATAACCAAATACTGCCACAAAAAGGTTAAAACCTCTTCTGTATTACAACTTTCTTTATTGTTATGAGGATATGAATTTGAATTGTGTTTTTGCCATCTTTTTTAAAAAGAAAAAAAAAACAGATCAATTTGATTAAATTAAATAACAACTACCAATATAGCAGCCAATGACAAAACATCTATTATTATTAACATTTTATAACTAATTTCTAGAGTAGTAAGATCTTTAACAAGGTAATTAAAGTTTTATTATTAATAAGTTTGAATTTAGTATGCCAAGATTTTTTATTATAAAATTGATTTTTTTTTCTTCAAGACATGGGTGAGAATAAATATTTGTTACTAAAATATGTTTATATATATATATATATATATATATATATATATTATTTTCAAAAAGTTATTTCCTTTTTTAAAATATACATTTTCCCATTATATTTTTCTTTTTCTAAAACTAGTAAATGCTTGTAAAACTTGTATATACAAATATCTTTTCTAGATATAATATTTTTGAGAATATAATTCTTAGAAATATAAAATTACACATGAAACAAATTGTTTCGAGTGTAGGGACCAAGAGTCTACTAAGAACCTCTTCAACCTTACTCCTTTTCTGGAAATTTCCCCTCCTCGCAACTGAGATAACTTCTCCAAGAAATCCACTTCCTCGCTCGATCGGTTGGGTGGACGATCGGGGTACCTGTCTAAGATGCTCGACCGAGCTTAAGTAGTTACTGGACCGATCGGTGTATCAGTATAACTGCCGTAATAAATGCGAATTAAAGATCCTCACCAACCTACCTTTGGGCCCTATTTATAGTTTTCGGTGTGGGCCTGTGATTAGGGTTCCTTAATCACGACCCAATGATCATCTAATCAAGATTACTGACTTGTTTAACGTTAATTAATTCGATTGACTGGTGTTGTTTGGCCGTGCGACCGATGACCGCTTGATTAGGCTGGTTATATCTTGATTTTAACAAGTGAATCATTCGTATAACTGATGGACCCATGGTCATATATAAAGTGCTACGCGAACCTTAGGAGATTGATCGACCGATTGACCCGATGGCTGGTCAAATGATTGTCCTTTATCAAGTTAATGCGCTGTTCGTGTGGGGCCGAAGGACCGATGGTCCGTTGTGGAGTAAAGCGTAATTAATATGTAGGCTGATCGGTCGATTGTTCTTTTAAGTTGATACTCGTTTGTGATACCGATAGACCGATGGCCCCTAACATGGTTCGTTTGCGAGGCCGATCGACCGATGGTTCCTTAAGATATACGTGGTTTATTTGTTCGCCTGATTGACCGATAGTCCTATATTGTTCATTCGCGAGGCCGTTCGACCGGTGGGTATGTTTTTTCGTACGAGCCCTCCCAGCCTTGTTCGATGGACCTGAGGACTGGGCGTGGCCGATGGCCCGATGGGGCATACCGTACACAAGCCCCCCAGTCTTGAGCGATGGTGCAGGCGAAGCGAGAAGGTTTACTAAGACTGTAGTGTCGATGGACCGATGGCGTCCCCTGACAGTTATCTGACATCGTAGATCGTGCCTATATGTTAGGATTTGAAGCGTCGCGAAGTATGGGTCGTTGATCTGCGCATGATCGTGTGGTTCTAGGGCTGCCACGTGTCCCTAAGTCTTCCTATAAATAGGTACGTGTGGCTGTCGTTATTTTCACGCTTTCCTCTCTCTTTCTACCCGAGCCACTGATCGTCTTCTTCTATCTACAGGTAAAAAATGTCTTCCAGTGCATCGAGTTCAGACGGTTCTTCGGGCAGGGCGGTCGAGGTGTCCGGGGGCGGCGGGTCGATCTCTGCTTTGTTTAGCTTCTCAGATGTGAGGACCTCGCTCGGGGGAGTGTCAAGTTCAGCGGATTCTCCTATCCTTCTCTGCCAGAGGTGCAGGGATACGATTGGGCCCCTATGAGCCGGTACGCATGCGACAAGATTCCGATCGGGTAATGACCTTGGGGATCTGGTTGAGCGGACCAAGGTTTTTGGCGACGAGGTAGAGGATGGGTTTCTTCGGGTCAAGGTGTGTGCCAGTAACGAGAGGGTCTGCCACGACAAGGGGGCGGCGAAGCTAGAGTTTTTCTATGTCTATGCTTGCCTATTCAACGATCTGGGTCTGACTGTGCCGTTCGCCGACTGGCAGATGGCGGTGCTTCGTCAGATCCAATGTGCGCCGACCCAGATACATCCGAACGCCTGGGTGTCGATGCAGGCCTTCGAGGTTCTTTGCCGAGCGGTCGGTCTAACAGTCACTATGCCTCTGTTCCTGCACTTCTACAAGACTTGACCCACGATGTCGAAAGGTTGGGTTTCGTTTCTTGGGGCGAACAAGAGCCTATTCACTCTTTACCTCGCCTCGTATAAGGGTTTCAAAACCGATTTTTTCAAGGTAGCGATACCCGACCGGGGCAGGAAGTATATCTTCGATGAGGAGGGCCGACCGAAGTTCCCCTTGTACTGGACGGCGTTCCCTCTCCCTACTGATCCCTAGGCAGAAAACCGCTTGACCCCCGCCGAGCGGGCCAACCTGGCCGTCCTCAAGACCCTGCCCGACAAGATCCCCCCGAGGCCGCTGATCCAATGCCTCCGCTCTCCGGACTTGTCGAGGGCGGTTTATGGTTAGTTGTTATGATCTTTTCGATCGTCGTAGGGGTTGCAATTAACTTACGTGTTTTTTCTTGCTTGCAGATATTATGGCCCGAACGACGCTTTCTAACGCTGAGTTCCTGGCCCGCGCCAAGACCCGACGAAGGGAGGATGATGCCGCTGAGGAGGTCGCGCCCCTCCAAAGTGTCCCCGCTGCTCCTTCGATAGCTCATCCTCCTGCTACTATCGCTCCGACCGATGCCTCGGGCGTCGTCATCAGATCCCGATTTGTCGTGAAGCCTCCCAGCTCTGCTGTTCCCGGGGCTGCAGCAGATAGAGAAAAAAAGACTAAGAGGGGTGACTCCCCCACCGACCGATCATCCAAGAAAAACAAAAAGGTTGAGGCTTCTGGGTCGCTGGCCACTGCCTTCCTCGACGGCGAGGTTCGGCTTGACGAGGAGGTCTCCTTCCACTTGGGTCCTCGCGTCAAGGACATGCTGAAGGACGTATCCGAAGAGGAAGCTCTGCGAACGACCGGGGAACTGACCCTCAGGCTGGCCGCAATTTACACCAAGTTTCCCCGAGCCTACCGGGGCAAGATGGAAAGCCTGGAGAAGGAGCTCGCAGCGGCGAAGATGGAGCTCCAAGAAGTGAAAGCCTCCGCATCGGACCTGAAGACTCAGTTCGATCGCCTGAACGACATAAAGGCTGAGCATGCCAAGTGCGCCGGTCTACTTAAGGCCGCCGACTATCGGGCGAAGGAGGAGCAACTGAAAGCCAAGGAGGCGGCCGACGAACTTCGCAAGCTCTAACGACGCTTTAATGACTTAACGTTCGAGCACCTGGCCGCCGCCGGATCAGTTACAGATTGGCAAAAGAAAGCCAAAGAGTACCAGGCCGAGCTGCGCGTTGCCGATGATCAAGTTTTTGCTCAATATGAGACGGGCTTCCAGAATGTCGTCGATCAGGCTGTCTTCTATTATCGCTGCTTTCCCAACCGGTTTGATGTTCACTTGGGGTGGTGGATGGGAAGCTGGAAAGAGTTTTCGACCGGTTCGATGAAGTAAACGATCCTCCTACAGATAATTCTTAGTTTTTTAATTTAATTGTATATTTTGACATAACCGATCGAGTCCGATCGGCCTCGTGGTCGATCGTGCTCGATCGGTTATTAGGCCATTTTTTTACAAACATTTATATGTAAATGGCACATAGCCTTTCTTTTTTCTGTTGGTTTGTTTCTCTTTCGTCGTTTTTTACTGGCGATCGACCTTCTGCTTTATTCTTCGGTATCGTTGGCGATCGGCCGTTTACCATAGTAGTTTGATAATGTTGGCGATCAGCCATTGATCCTTTTTGTAAACTTAGTGTTTGAGCAAGTGTCACGATTAGCGATTGATCGGGCGATCGGCCCGTGATTTGTGACTTATTTCTTCTCATTGTTTTCTTCTGTTTGCTTCTTTGTTGCGCGTTCAATTTTAATTCCTTTAGATCATGGGCGTCGTGCCTTGATCGCAATGGACAGTTCGTGTCACTTATTTACCCGCTAGATCGCTTGGATCGGTGCTGACCGAGTAGGGCTTCCTCGTGGAAGCCCTTGCCTAGACCGGTCAGGCTTTTGCCCAGGTCCCGTAGGGAGCCCCGTCGGTTAGTTAGTAGGATTTGAATGAAACACTCATTTTATTGAAAATGTCAACTGTAATACATTTTTAAATGTGAGGCGTTCCATGTGTTCGGTATTTCCTTGCCGCCTAGGTGTTCTAGCCGATAGGCTCTGTTTTGCAGGTTTTCGATTATGCAGAACGACCCTTCCCAGTTCGGAGCCAGCTTCCCTTGTGTCGATCTCTTGCGCGCCTCGTTGGTTTTTCTCCACACTAGATCTCCTCGGGTGAAGCTCCTTGGTTTGACTTTTGCATTGTATCTCCTGGCCACCATCCTCTTGCATGCTTCAACTCGTACTGCCGCTCTTTCTCTCCGCTCGGTCGTCCAGTCCAATTCTTCTCGCATGCGTCCGCAATTTATGTCAAGGTCCTGCATCTCCCGCCGAAGAGTGGGCTCTCCTACTTCAACTGGTAGCATGGCGTCTGTTCCGTACGCTAGGTTGAAAGGAGATTCTCCGGTCGTCCCATGCGGAGTGCACCGGTAGGCCCAAAGGACCTGCGGCAGTTCGTCCACCCATGCTCCTTTGGCTTCCCCCAATCTTTTCTTCAGCTCTGCCACTATGACCTTGTTCATGGTTTCGGCTTGGCCATTGGTCTGGGGATGCTCGACCGAGCTGGTTACATGGCATATCCCCACCTGCTTATAAAAATCCTTCAATTTCTTGTCGATAAACTGCCGGTCGTTGTCGGTGATGATGGTGTGGGGCAGGCCGAAGCGGCAGATGATGTTCCGCCAAACAAACGAGTGGACCTGCCGAGCGGTGATGTTGGCCAGGGCTTCTGCTTCGACCCATTTGGTGAAATAATCTACCGCGACCAGTATGAATTTCTTTTGTGCTCGACCGATAGGGAATGGACCGACGATGTCCATACCCCACTGCGCGAACGGCCAAGGGGATGTTAGGCTATGTAGTTCGGTCAGGGCTCTCTTAACGTCGTTCCCATGAGCTTGACAGCCTTCGCATCTGTGTATCATAGCCTCACAGTCTTGCTCCATGGTCGGCCAGTAGTAACCCGCCCGGAGTATTAGCGCCTTCATCGTCCTCCGACTGGTGTGCATTCCACAAACGCCATTGTGGACCTCGTTCATGACATACATCGCTTCTTCCTCCGACAGGCATTTGAGGAGCGGCGCGGTGAAGCCTCGCTTGTACAGGTCTTCCCTGATAACAACAAATTGAAGCGCCCGGCGCTGCTCGATCGGTTGGGTGGACGATCGGGGTACCTGTCTAAAAGGCTCCGATGCTTAAGTCAGTTACTGGACCGATCGATGTATCAGTATAACTACCGTAATAAATGCGAATTAAAGATCCTCACCAACCTACCTTTGGGCCCTATTTATAGTTTTCGGTATGGGCCTGTGATTAGGGTTCCTTAATCACGGCCCAATGATCCTCTAATCAAGATTACTGACTTGTTTAACGCTAATTAATTCGATTGACTGGTGTTGTTTGGCCGTGCGACCGATGGCCGCTTGACTGGGTTGGTTATATCTTGATTTTAACGAGTGAATCATTCGTTTATAACTGATGGACCGATGGTCATATATAAAGCGTTACGCGAACCTTAGGAGATTGATCGACCGATTGACCCGGTGGCTGGTCAAATGATTGTCCTTTATCAAGTTAATGCGTTGTTCGTGTGGGGCTGAAGGACCGATGGTCCGTTGTGGAGTAAAGCGTAATTAATATGTAGGCTGACCGACCGATTGTTCTTTTAAGTTGATACTCGTTTGTGATACCGATAGACCGATGGCTCCTAACGTGGTTCGTTTGCGAGGCCGATCGACCGATGGTTCCTTAAGATATACATGGTTTATTTGTTCGCCCGATTGACCGATAGTCCTATATTGTTCATCCGCGAGGTCGTTCGACCGGTGGGTATGTTTCTTCGTACGAGCTCTCCCAGCCTTGTTCGATGGATTTGAGGACTGGACGTAATCGATGGCCCGATGAGACATACAGTACACAGACCTTTTCTAACATGAAACAAATAAGAATGGAAGAATGTTTTTGTTTTTTTCCTGTTCACCACCCAATTTAATTCCTCCCTCAATTATGTTACACTATCGAAATTTCTATAATTATTGAAGAATATATGAATATTTATGATCATTACTATACAATTATTCTTTGTCTTAAAGTATTAACTTTTCTAAAAGACAATAGTTTTACATTCACCTATATATTATTAGACTGTGCTTTTAGAGTTTGACATTTGATATTTTATTTGGTTGGACAATAGAGGAATGTCTAGTAATCTTATAATAAAATAGTCTTTCATGCTCTTATAGGATCATTCAGCCTTCAATTTTTTTGCCACATAAGACTATGTATCTTTTAAATGAAATGTTACATTTATCATTATACACATAAAGTGATCACATTAAAATACAACATTCACATTCATTTATAATAAGATTCACTTTTTTTTTAAATGAATTAACTAAAATATTGATTTTCGTGATATTATATGTTAAAAGTGAGGCTATTGATTTTCTTCCGTAAGATTTGCTTTTTAAATTATTACTTAATCTCTTAAAAATTGGAAAAATATTAAACATATGTAAAATAGTGGAGATTAACGATTTTCATATTTTTAGTGTGGAAAATCTTTTAGGATCAGAAAATAAGATTCACTGTAAATTGTATAATATTACGACATCCAGGATAGTATTGATTTTTTTCAGAATACTTTTTTCTTAAAGATTGTTATATTTTTCTTTTTGTCTATGACTGTAAGATATTAAAATGAATCATTATGTTTAACATGACTTTAAAAATAAATCATTTTTAACAAATCATTTAGCTATTTTTATAATATATATATATATATATATATATATATATATATATATATATATATATATATATATATAAAAGTTTTTAAAGAGAACTAAGAAATTGATATCACTTCAATTCAAAATATTAAAATAATAGGTTTGAGCCTTCTTTCTTATATGGTGTCCAACTTTGTTATTTATGTCCTATATAGAATTTAGACTCATATTTGAATTATTCTCAACAATCTCTCATCGGTAATGATTCTCTTCTACTTGAGTACATATTTTCACGAAAACACAAATGGTTCAAATTAGTTATCAAGATGAACCAAGAACTCAGATACTATTAATAGACTTTTTTCAAGATTCATTAGGATGGACTTGAGCGTAACACACTTATAAAATTAATATTACTTTCAACCTAAAATCTTATAGGATAATTTGTATATTATTTTTTTATATGATATTTAACTTTATTATTTTTATGATTTAAACTCACACTTAAATTATTTTTATTATTTTCAAATATATATATATATATATATATATATATATATATATATATATATATATTTGTCTGCCAGTAAAATGTGACTTATATTGATTGTATTCCTTTAGCACAAGCACGTTAGGTTTAGACCCATTAAGGGGATTTAAGCATTACTCCTTATTAAATATTAACTTCAAAAATCATGTTTCCTTACAATATTTAGAAGTTAATTATAAGACATTGCAACTACTAGAAACATTTCAATAAGCCATTAAGCTTGACAATTTTTAGTTCAATTTAAAATAGTTATTATGAATATATATATATATATATATATATATATATATATATATATATATATTATTTGCCATGTATCAAATATTTATTTTGCCGCACACATGTATATGAATTTCATAACTGATGAGTTCTGTATTTTATACCTATTATCATTATAAAACCTAAATTATAATTTGTAGCATCATTATAATATGGACACCCACTAAAAGGAATTATATTTTTGGAATTTCTACTTTGTTGGTTAGACTTCGCTTTCATATACTTATACCTTTCAAATCATATTCAACGATCAATACATACACTTTTAGCATTTCCATACCAAAAAAATGCATGCTCACACATCATGATCATTTTGGTAATATATATTTAAATTAGGCAAGTTTTTAAAAATAAGTAAAAATATTCATTAATGTTAAAAAAAAATCGTATCATCCCTTTCAAAATATTAACATACCTGAAATATTATTATAAAGCCTTCATAATAAAATAAATTAAAATCATTTTAATAAATTTACATTTTTCTAATTGAGACCCAATATGGCTCAGATTTTGAAGCTTAACTTACAAATTATCTAGTGAATTAATTAAGAAGTATACATATAACTTACACTTCACAATTTTAACTAAATTAGAATTATGTATTAAACATTATTACCCTTACTATTGAATATGGTGATATTTGTACTTTTGCTTTAAAATAAACTTTGTAAATTTAATATAAAATAAAATACTCTAATAATTGAAGCAAAGAAAAATTAAAGAACAATTTTTTGGTTTAGTAAGTTTTATGGACCAAATATTCAGTGTCTATTTTTTTAAAGAAGTCTATTTAGTATTTTATATTAAATTGATGTTAACACTGTGATCGCATGTTAATAATTATAAACTTCTTTAACCCTTCAATCTATTATTACTACACAACATACATGTTTTTATTCTTTCCGGAGGTGATCATGAAGGTGCAATGACTAAAATCAAAGAGAATCAAAAGTTAGAGAAGTCCAGACAAAATTATTAACATAAGATAACTTTTGAAATAGTATTAACATTAATTTAATAAAAATAACTATATTGACTCATTTTAAATAAAATATGGATTGAATTGGATAAAAAATTAAAAAATTACATTACATAAATCCCTTAAATACTGAGAAAACAACCTAGAAAGCCAACAAATTTCTCGCCAAGTTCGTAGGATACAGCATAATGTAACAAAAATAAAAGGTTTTAATAAAATGAAAAATTACAATATGCAACATATAAAGTATTTAATATTTAATAGATTTTTTATGAATAACTAAAATGACCAGTAAAAGAAAAAAAAAATATTAAATACTACTCAACCCCTACTCAAAATCAAATTCAAAATGATAAATGCAACATGGTAGTTGGGGCCGCCATAGGGCTATTGTCCCTTTGTAATGATGCCATTTAACGAGTTCCAACTTGAGTCCAAGCTTTAATCATCTAATGAAAGGACAATTCAAATTAGACACTATATTTGCTCAAAAAAGTGTAGAATTGAAAACCTAGAATTCAATGGCCAATTGAAGGGAGCCACCTAAAATAGGATTCTAAAGTTAGGATTGAACGGTGGTTAGTTAAAAGTAGTTTGGTTGCTTTAAAGTTTGTATTTAAATACTGGACTTTTGCCCCGGCAAGAAAGGCAGAAATTCCAACTTATCAGTGTGGAGGAAACTAGTCACTAATATAGTTCAAGATCACTTGTTTCCTTAATTTCTGATTTTCAAAAGATAACAATTGGCTCTAGCAAATATCTAAAGATTACACTATTCATCATTAAGAAAGTTCATAGTCTTGCTAAGTTGCCATGCTTAGTGTTTGAAGGTTCTAAATAATTTTGGTTGGCTCTAATATGGATAATAATTCAGCATAGTTGAAGAGGGGACAAAATTCTCTCAGATGCCATGTGGGTTTTCTGCAACTCCTAGATATCAAAACTTGCAGTGTCTAATTTCAGAAGCATATTGTTTTACATAATGCCAAGCTACGGTGAGCATGTATGTTCCTCTTAACAATTTCTTTGGCTGGAAACATAATCATATCAACAATTTTATTCAACCCAGAAACCTGGTCATCTAATTTTCAATTGCGAAATAATACAGTTTCTCATCCTCAACAGCTCCACTGTGTGGTTCATACTTGAGGAACAGATCTAGTCAGACTATAAATTAAACCCTAGTGATCTGCAATGTAACTGGGGTAAGAAGGTGATATTGACAACATACGTTCTATCTAGCCAACGTTCTTTCCATCTACAAGAAGTGTGATAAATATCATCAATCTGCAATCAGAAATCCCCAAGATGTTAGCTCATGAAAACCTGCATACATTAGTCGATGCCTGCTGACATGCTGATCTTCAATTGGCTATCTGCATTGCGCACACCATGAATAAACTTGCAGTTCAATCATCCTTAAAATATGGTGAAAACAGGGGATGCGCAATTATCTGAAGCAGAACCGCAACCAGATTGAAAGATTAATCCATTATTATCCACATCCGAAGCAATTAATCTCAGTGAAAGACCGGATTTATTATCTCATATTTGCTTTCATCAAGTAATACAATCGAAGTGCAGGATTTCTTCAACCAACTAAGACTCAGAAGAAATCTGTGCCTTTAAATCCCGCCATACTTGAAGGCCAGACGGATGGCGATTCACGTACATCTTCTCAAACGCTTTCTCAGAGCATGCAATTATAGTGCTCAAAGCAAGCCCTGCTTCTGCAGCTCCATGCCTTTTTAGCCAATTATACATTGAAAACCTCAGCTTAACCCTTTCAGCTGAATAGGAAAGGAAAGAAGGAAAACTAGCCAAATCCGACATTGAATATCCTTCATTCACAAGAGACTCAATTTTCATGTTTATCCTATCCGTGGTCTGACTAAGAATCCGCGGGGACTCTCGAATCATCTTACAGACAACCTCATAATCCAACCCTGCATTAACAATAAATTCAAGTCTCTCCTGAAGCTCAGCTCCCCTACCCCTGAACAACTTAATCGACTCATTCATTGCTTTGGAGTTCTCTTCATACCCCAACCTCAGCATGAACTCCTTCTTCAGCGCCTTGGATTCATACTCCACATACGAGTTAACCAGAGGCTCAATTCTCCTTCCCAAAGCCCAACTCTTCATTACTACAGGATCATCCCTCACAACTCTACACAGTCGCTTCTTTCCAACATTCAAGTTAGTAAGCAAAGTAATCGTTCTCTTCATGGTGAAGGATCCCAACACCAAGCAGTGAGACTGCAAAATCCTCCCAATCTCCGAAGCCTCCATCTTGATCTCTGTCAAGAACAGAAAACACAGCCTCAAATTGGACAAAAATTTCACAGCCCGAATCTCCGGAAACTCGTGCAGCATGACACAAACCCGGTTTACAGACAATCCAAATTTCAACAAAAAGCCAATCAAGGATAACACACAACCTCCAGATTCCTCAAAAATCAATCCAGGGTGACGAGTGATTAAATCACACAATTGTTTTTCATTGAAAACCGTAGAAAGTAAACTCAAAACCTGAAACATTACCCTCCAATTACAACAACCCTTGTTAATCAACAAATGCTCTCCAATCCATTCGCAATCCTTTCCAATAACACGTTTCAACATCTCCACAACCTTAACAAAATCAAAATCAACACCCCCAACCAAAATGCAGGGGCTGAAAGCAACCACATTGATCAAAGTCTTCCGCGAAACACCGAGGTTTTCGTATTCCCGAAGCTTCGAGATCAAGACCCCGGGTTTATACCGAAAAACCTGAGGTGCAAGTTTGAAAACCCTCCCCATCTTGGTGCGGGGAACCCCGTAGTTGCAGAGCGCCTGGTGATTCTCCATGAGCAGAACGTCATCGTTTAGATAAATCATGTGAGGCGGGAGAAGGGGCGCGTACTCGGAAGGGGAGAGACCCGCGCTCTCGAAGAAGGGCTCAAACTCGTTAATGGGGTGGTAGCGGAGGTAGCGCGAGATGGAGCGCTTGGTGTCGACGTGCGGAGTGTGCAAGTGGGTTTTGGCGAGGAGGTCCTGGAGGAAGGAGGGCGAGTTTTTGCACATGTTGTCGGCGTCTAAGAAGTTGAGGCTGCGCGTGGAGTGGAGGTACTCGAGCAATGCGGCTTGGGCTTGTTTTACGGTGGCTTTTCCGGCGAATTTAGTGGCGGATTTGGTGGTCTGGAATCTAGGGTTTTGGCAGGGTTTAAGAAGGAAGAAGAAGCACTGAGCGTGGAGTTTCCGAAAGGGGAACATGGTGGGTACGGCGTCGTTTTGGAAGGGTGATAATACAGAAAGGTGGAGAGTGAAGTTAGAGAGAAGAGAAGACACATCTTTGGGTCAACGGCGCCGCTAGGGCGAACCCACTGCCATGTTGCTGTGTTTCAGAAGCCACGCCAAAGCCCACAGTCAACTCATGTTCCGGCGGAGATGGGTTAGTTATAAATATCATTCTTGTTTTCGTGGTACTAACAAAATTCAAAAAATGTTAATTTAATTTTAAATATAGTGGTCATTTTAATTTATGTAATGTTTCTATCAATTTTTTGATAATAGACTTAATTTAATTTCAAATATAGTGGCCATTTTAATTTATGTAATGTTTCTATCAATTTTTTGTATTAAGTACTTCAAATTTGTATCAACATCTTTTCATGAAGTCATGCTGTCCCATGAGTTCAATGGATAATTTTTCTCAAAATGAAAACACCAAATTGTAATACCTATCTTACTAGTTTAGTTTATTCCATAAAGATAAGAAAAAAATTGATAATTCTCCTTTTATTCAATGCAAAAACAGATTTATTAAAGATCCTAATAGCTCCAGCCTTTGTACGCTAGAAGAGGATGATTTTCACATTCCAACATTCTCTTATATATCATAATTATGTTATATAAAATCACAAAATTATTATTATTAAAATAAAATAATGACAATAATAATAAGATTGATTTGATTATTTTATAAACATTATTTTATAATTTTTGTTATAAATAAAACCATTTCTTTTTTTTTACTCAATACAATCATTCATATATTTACTTAATTTTCTGATATGTTCTCATGTGTAGCTCTCCTAATCATAATTTACAAATGAAAATATCATAAATCTGTCAGTTTTACGATACTTTTCTTTTTGGTTGGATTGAAAGAAAAGACGAAAGAAGACCAAATAATCTTTATTTTTTCATTTCTTTCCATTCAGGATTTGTCACTATAGTATTTCTAAAATTTTCATTTTTTTACTACAGAATGTATAAATCATTTCCATGTCTATTTTATATCTTCCCCGTCTGAATATTTTCATTAATGTTCAAAAACAAGGACTGGGAATGGATTCTGCGAAGTAGGAGCCACCTGAAGGACATCCCTGCAACAGTGGCCATGTGGTGTGATTCGTGAACAAATGTCGATAAAGGAAGGGTTGAAAATTTTATAAATGTAAGCAATCACACTCAAAAGTAGCAAACTCAAAGGGTTAACTAAAATGCAGAAAAAAAAAATGGTGCTCCCGTTCAAGATATTCAGAAGAAAAAATACATATAAAAAATTTCTAATCAATATTACAGGTAACGAATAAGAATGTCAAAAATCAACTAGATGAAAAGCTGTAAAGAGAGGAAGCAGAGGTTGATTAACAGGTGATGGGATGACTTATGAGATGAGAGGTAACTAATAGCTAAAATGATTTGAAAAGAAAAGCAAAGAGAGGGAGTATCAAAATCATCACATTCAGTTAAAAAATACATTCATTGCTTGGGATAGTAATAAGGGTAGTTGTTCATTCCTACAGGCTGGGTAGGCGGAAACCCATGTTGGTCTTTCTTTGCAGAAAGAGGAGGGTAAGGAATCTGCCCTTGTGTTGGATAAGGAGAAGGTACAGTGTGAGGGTTTGGATACGGAGATGCAGAATATGGTGCAACAGTTTGGGGATAACTGTAATTTATAGGGGGGCCAGAGCTTACATGAGCTTTACCAGCCTGCATATAGCCTGTGCTCATAGTTAAGGCAGCCATTGGAACCACTCCAGAGGGAAATTGCTGCTGCCCAGTTTTACCTTTGTTGGAATCAGCATATTTTACAATTATATTCCTTCCCTGCAATCAAAACAAGTACAACATGTCATGTCAGAACTTCCAAAGTTTATACAGCTCCATATTAATTGCAATTTCCATTTGAGGAAATAACAACTGCCTGCAATCAAAACATGAGATTGTTTTTTATCATACTAGATTACTGTCTAGTTAGATAATTACCGATTAGGGAAAGAACCTCCTCTAAATATACTACATGATAGGAGCTTTGTATTTTAGTCATAAATAGGGTTAAAAATAAAAAAAACAGATTCATATGTAGGTTGAGTAAATTTTGGTTGTATTTCTGACTACCAATATAAATATGTTAATTTGAATCCTAAAAGTTATTCATACTGTTATTTGTAAATTAATAATGTAGATGTACTAATTTTTTAGTGTCACGTGCTATCATCCCTGCAAATATCAACATTCTTAGTTTAAGAGCAACAAAGTTACTATCAAGACCAGAGAACATATTTATTAAAGGTTAAGAATCAAAAACACCAAAATATTTTAAGAGAAACCGATTTCAATACGGGTAAATTTTGGAAGTATGAAAAATTTATTTAACCCTATAGTCTAATATGTAGCCTAAAAGTGTGTAAACCACCATTTTTTAATATTACTTTTCCTTTACTGTATAACTAAGATGCCTTTTTCATTGATCTTTCATTTCTTATTGTCACATCCCAAGACATTTTTAAGCACAGAAATAAACAGGTCCCACTCTAACAGCTAACCTCGGACTTGATATAAAATATGAAGCGTTTGCTTACCCCAAGAGTCTTTTCAAGATCATCTATGGCCTTCTTGGCAGCTTCTGCTGTCTTGTACGTGACAAAGCCAAAGCCACTACAGTTGGAAATAAACAATAATAACACGTTACCGTAAGCAAACAACTCAGAGCATTACCAAAACATACATAAAATAGGTTGTTAAATATGATTTTTTTTAAGTTGATAATTCAGAGAACAAAATTTTGGAACTTCAAATTGAGACTTCGACAGAACAAATCGGTACAAAAATATATATGAAATTGATAATTTGAGAGAGCATACAATTAAAATATAGTTTTTGCTCTGTGACTGTTGCAAATATATAGTATAGACAAAGCTCTATATATGACCGTTGCTCTATATAAACCATTTTCTTTAAAAGAAAAATAATCAAAGCCACTACTGGCAACCCGTTTCTAGGCTGCTACAGTGAGCACAAATAGATTTTTTCAAAACCAACACTGGATGCTCTCCACCGGTGAATACATACTTAAGTGAGCTGGGGTAACAAATTAACAACTATCTTTCTCAGGGATTCGAGCTTTTCTCATGGAAATTAAAAAGACTATAAAATTTTGTATCCAAGTAATACTTGTTGCTACTTTTACCGTGACTCATTTGTATCCCTGTCATATGCAACTGAACCTTCATCTATTTCACCGTGCCTCGCAAAATAGTTGAGCAGCATTTCGCTTGTGACTTCTGGTGATAAGCTTCCTATATAAAGCTTCCTCAGGGAAAGATCAGGAGCACTACTTGTTCCACTTAGACCCTCACAGGCTAGGTTACAGACAGCCAATCTTCCCTGAAAACACAAATTTCTACAATCAACCAGGGGAATGTCGGAATGACAGCTGCAGACAGCACCTACACAACTAAACAACTAAAATCTATAAATATAAAGAAAATAATCTTCCTGTGTATTTAGGCTCTAATGTTTAAAAAATGTCACTAGGCCTGACTGTTTCTCAACAGTACAAGGTAGGTAAGTGTAAATTGGATTCTGCAACATGAGACAGTATTGAGAAAAGTGAACAAACCCTGATTACAGGTTGTTTGCTAGCAGAAAATAAGCCCCCTCAACAAAGAACCACATACAAAATAATCTTCTTGATACATCTCATAGTTTGCATGTATTGGGATTGGCAAGTTAAGAAATTCAAAGAGGCAAACTCAGTTACCATGATGTTTCTAAAGCAAAACTGCAGATTCATGTATATAAGAGACCAAGATCCAAAGCAATAAAATGGGGTAAAGCTTACATCAATTAATTTGCTAGAAGCTCTCAATGCTTGCTGAGTTGATTCCATATTTTTAAAAGTGATAAATCCATAGCCACGGGACTTCCCTGTTACTTTATCATAGATCACAGCTCCTTCCTCAATTTCTCCATGCTCTTCAAATGCCTGAAAAAATAAGCAATGTATAAGAGGCAACATAAGGAGAAGAAAGAATTTTTTTTTCAGTCTCAAGGCTTGAGCCAAAGACAAGGAACTGGTTGGAAATAAAGGGACATAAAATTGGCGCTCTAGAAAATAAATTTTGCTGGCCACATTCCATGTGACATGGAAGCAATCACATGCATGACACACTAAACACAATCACCAATGCACTCACAGCACGCAAAGTTTCTGAAGTGGTATTCCATGCCAAGCCACGAACAAAAAGCTTTCGATGGGCAGGATCTGCACTTGCAATACTTTTTATTTCTTCTGCAATTGAAGGATATTGGGACCCTCTTTATGCCTCAACATGAAAACAAACACACATGCACACGGTCAATCACACAGCATACAAGTGGGAGCAATTTCTTTTGGCCCCTTTTTATGCAAAGCACACCAAGCAAGCAGAAGGTACCAACAATTCAAAGATGTCAACTACACATTGTATACACACACATATAAAGCAATGCCCAAAAAAGGATTCTGTTCTGAACAACTGAGGCAGAAAATTAATAACTGCCTCAAAGTAGAAAAAAAAATATTTTCACAAAGCATTTATTGATTTTATTTTAATGTTTTAGGTACAAATAGTCGATTTTTGTTTCATATGGTCATAATTATAATAATGCTAAATTTGTCAATGAACAACCATGATGCCCTGAGATGACAAGCCTTGGCACACCAGCAGTAACTAGTAAGGTCACTGCCTTGTGTCCTAGACGTATAAGGTTCAAACCCTCAAACAAACTATCCCCTTGCAAGGATAATGCCATATACTTCTTTCCTCCCCCAATCCCACTATGTGATGGTCACCTTTCTAGAACTGTGACAACAAAGTGCACTGGGTCCGGGTCAGCATTAAGTCATCAACTAGAGCCTAGATTATATGCCAAACACCACCTTTCATCCCCACAAGAAGAAGCATCTGGCAATGAGGGTGAAACAGCTTAATGGAATGCAAGAAGGAGGAAATTGTTATGGTTGTCCATATTTCAATCTGTACTAAGAAAAAGGGACCAAAATTGAGTATGAAATTATTCCGAGGACTATGTCAATATGGTGAAAATAGTGAAAAAAAAAATGCTAGTTCCTAAAGAAATAACACCCGCAACACTAATTCCTAAAGAACCATGCTTCAACAATTTTAAGGCCAAATCCTGCAAGTCCAAACTTTACCACATGCTCACAAATCCAACAAAGTTAAAAAAACTATATATTACACCCAATGGACCCGACCACAAGATACAAGTTCCATACGAGCCAATTCAAAATGAAAATACCCTAACACAATTCAAGGAAAGAACTGCAATACCAACGGATAAAAGCGAAAAAAAATAGCAAAAAAGCATGGGGAAACTGATTGCACGGAGAGGATGACGAGGAAAAAAAAAGTTGAAGAAGGAAAGAAGTGAAATGGAGGATATGAAACGCACAGTTTAGCTAGAAGATCAACGAGTTGGGGTTTAGCAAGAGGTTCAATAAGGAAGCGAAGTTCTTCCTTGGAAGCAAAATCACCGTTTCCAGCTTCGTCCAGTTTTCTCTTCTTCAAATCTTCCATGTCTTCTTCTTCTTCACCTTCTTCCACTCAACACCTCCGAACCCAATGCATTAGGTCTTTAATTGGGCCTCTCTTATACATGCAGTGCGGGCTTATCTTGGAAGAAACTCCAAGGCCCGTGGGCGGCCCAGCCTCACCGTAAATAAATTTGTGAATATACTTTCTATGTATAACCAAATTATTTGTCATTTTCTTAAAAAAACAAAAATTGCTGTTATGTATTTTTATGTGTAGAGACGCATTTACCTTTACTATAACAAAAACAATTACGTCTATTTAAAAATTATTGAAGATCAAACACAATGTTTAATTATCTTAGTAATTTAAACAAAATTAAAATGATTAGATTAAGATTATAATTTCTAATGTGTCAATATTTATCTTTATATTTATATTTATCTTTCTCTATTTGTTTATGACTTCCATTTTTTATATTCTTTCAATAAAAAAATTACTCACTCTTTAATTTTACAAGTTTTATTTTATTTTATTTTTTATTTTAAATTATAAAAATTCTTAAAATTTTGAAAGTTACTCAACAATATTGAAGTAAATTTATTTTTTTACCTAATTATATCTACATAATTTTTCAAAAATATATTGAGTAACTAGAAATGTTTCTTAACATTACAAAACTTTTGAATTTATATGACTAGGGATGACCAACTTTCCAAAAACTTACTCATGTTGCATCTTAATTATATCATTCATTTATTTATCGTTTCCTATATAGATCAGATCCACTCATCGCATTTTATTTATATCTTATTTTCATTAAAAACTTATTTTAACCTTACAAAAATTAAAATGTCATTCTTAAATTACCGAATCATAAAATTATATATATTAAAGTATAATATAGAAAACATCTTTAGCATTAAAAAAATTAAATAATATATTTTAGCTATAAGATCGTAAATATTATATTTTTAAATTAAAGTTGTGTAATGTATGTATTAAGTTCTAAGATTTTTTAAATATCAAAGTTCTACCAATACATTGAGTTCTATACATAAATGTACGTGACCAGCTAATAAATGTTTGCTATTTAAGTAAAAAATATTTAATGCATTTACAAGTTTTCAACATTCACGAACACAAGACATAAGAAGACTTTTAGTTTGTTTCACTACAGTTTTAAAGGATTTGCATTAAATCTTTTCTACAAACTCTATGTAAAGAAGACTCTGAAGAAATAGGGTTGAAACTATTATAACTATGACAAAATCAAATTCTTGTACTCTTAAAACATTTATTTCAGATGATGTAATTCAGTAGATTGAGATAAGAGTACTTTTAAAGTAGTTGAAGTGTGGGAAAAAAATGATGTTTTTCTCTCCACCAATAAAATTCGCAATAGATAACTACGAAACACGATATTTTAATATCTATTTATAAATTAGTTATGTATAATATTATATTATCCATATTTATTATTTATAAAAATTAAAATTTAATTTATATTTTATTAAATTAAATTTAATGAAAATTTAAAATCATTTTATATTTTATTAAATAAAATTTAAATAAAATTAAAATTTACTTTATATTGCTTTTTTTGTAATTTCATTTATATTTTATTTTAAAAATTATAAAAGAATTTTTAAAAAATATCTGTGGCATCCATGGATATATGTAGGTTTTGAAAAATTTACGAATATTTTTTGAACAAGTATCTGACAAATATGGAAGTAAGTAACGCATAATTTTTTTTATTACGGATCAATTTATAGATAGACACTATTCATGTCTGATCCAACTTGTGATCTTCTCTAATTGAGTCCAAAGAACACTCATGCTTATTCAAAATTAATAGATTTCAATAATACTTACTTTATAACTTGTAATATTAGTATGTTTAAGTGAACCTTGATTTTGTTGATAAAAAGTTGGATTTAATATAAGTTTATCATAATAATCAATATAAAAACATCTTTTGTAAATCTTTCAATTTTTTTATTTTTTTTTATATCGGATGTTATTACTCCGTTTTTAACTAAGGAAAGAGGATTTAGTAAAAATAACTTTTGAAAAACATTTCTACAATATGTCGATAAGTTAAATCTAATATTTTTCATCAAACACATTTCTTAAAAAAAACTGATTTAGAATGTAACTTGTTTTGTTTCGTTTAACGGACAAAAAATTACAAAATCTTTTAAAAAAATATAAAACATAATTTAATCATTTGTTATTGTACTTTTGATTTGTTTCTATAGTTTTAATAAACGAATGGTTAATCCTACAAAAATCTTTTAAAAAATTTAAAATATAAATAATTTATTCTTGTATTTTTGGTAAGTTTGTAACGTCTCAATTTAATTGAATTATTCAAATAAATAGAACGTCGCATGTTTATAGTATAAAATAGGGCACCGATATAAATTATACTGGAATGGAAACCCAAATACCATGAATAGAATCTAAACACAAATTAGATTAAACTGAAAATTTGCTCAAATGAAGAAATGCTCAAATGAGCAATAAAGGATCCAGGAAGCCTAACTACACCACATCCTCCCTGTCAACATCACAACCACTCAGAGTCTCCACATCTGCTCACACCAAGGATTTGGTGATCATCGCAAAAAGGAAAAGTCAAAGAAGAGAACAGACACAAAGAGAATGGGTAAGCTAGAGTAAAATAATTTTCAACATGTTATTAAGCAAGTAAATGTTAAATCAGGTTATAAACATACAAAGTAGTAAGCACCTAGTTCATGTGATAGCAAACAAATGCAGAGTGTAGACGCAAGGGGTTATTACCCAACCACACATAGAGTTAATCCTCTAATATCTTGGGCCCAATATGTCCCAAGACTAGGACCTCCTGCCACTTTCACCACATAAATCATTTTGTTTTATGTGAGTGTGAATGATTATTATAGTTCAAGATACCTTCCTTTTTTTTAGGAATCCAAGTGTGAGTCTAAGTCCCACATTGGCTAGAAATGAGAAAGTAGAGCATTATATAAGAATAAAGACCCATAAACCCACTGCCTTAAGGTTTTGGGTTGAGAGTGGTGTCAATGCCTTATGTGGTTAGGCTCAGGTCTCATTGGTCTTGTATAATTTTATTACAAGAATTGTTAATTTTTTAATACATGTGCTAGAGGAAACCGTTGAAAATTTGTATGAGTTATTATGTTATTTTGTTAACTGGATAACATAATCGCAAAAGATTAATCACATTTTTTTTAAATTTAGTTTTACGGTATATCATGGACTCAATATTTTATGAAATATTCTTTTATTATTGGTGAAGCAATTACTCATATTAAAAAAAATGTAGTTTTTTTAGATGTAAAATATAAATCATAATACTTAATTATTTTTTCCATTTATTAAATACTTAAATTTTTTATATTTTTTAATTATCAAAGACTTAATTAAGTTAGTTATAAAGAATGTTTCTTTATTAAAGTGAATTAATCACTCTTAACTTATCTTTAGCATCGCTTGGAACTTCTAATTAAGACAATGGTCGTCTCAATCAAATCATTAGAGTTCTGTTTGTATTAATGAATGGTGCTGTAAGAATAGATGTGCAAGTATTTGGAGGAGTAGATTTGTCCATCCACCTTTTTTGACTTGATAATTTAAATAAAGTATTTGAAAAATAACATTTCAAATCAAAATAATTTCAATTTCAAGCATCTTAATTTTTTTTAAAATTGGAAAATCTTAATCTTTAAAGTTGTTTGTACATTGAAAGGGTTATTGAATTCAGTGCAATTTAAACTCTTTAAAGTAATTGTGAAATACAACCATAATTATTATGTACATGTGTTTAAGTTAAGACGTGAAATGTTAAAAGGTGGATTTCACATTACCGACAATACTCTAAATTACTCTAAATTAGTCTTATTTTTAATTAACGTAAACATTCAATATAAAGGATAATTAACAATAAATAAACCATACAATAATAATAAATACAGGTGTCAAAGTGTTTATATACGACCCTCACTTAGTGAAAGTGTTTTCGGTTTTTTTCTCTAAGTTATGTGACAACTCTCTTTATGTGTCAATGAATACTGTGAGATTTGTGTGTGGAAGTGCAGAACAAAATGCACATAGACATGCTCACATTTTGAAGTTGCTGCCAAAACCTCGTTTCTCACACTTACATGTTCGATTGTCTATTGCAAGACAAAAGGCAGCAAAAATAGAGTATCTTATCAAAACAATTCAACCATCATTAGGGGACAGTTGCTTCCAGTTCTGTGTCCAGTTTCGTTTTTTTCTTTTGGTAATCTAACATTACTTTCAATTGCTGGCTTTGCTGTTGAATTAGCATTTGCAGATTTCGTTGCATCTAGGAAACAAGCACAACATAGTAAAGGGTAAGTTTAAGTTTCATAAAAATTTTCATTCATGTGTCAATAGATATTTTCATCAAAGAAATTCTATGTATTACCTCTAGTTGTTGGCAGATATTCCTCCGAACCTCTAGTTGCAGTTGCCTTGATTCCTCAATTTGCATGTGGCTGCAGATTTAAGAAAGCAGATTAACTGTTTGATATTTTAGTTCAAAGATCTCTTGCTATTATACTGCATATAGAAAAGTATCACAACACAAAAAGTGTAGATTGTCGTAGTTTAAGTAATGTTGTTACATTTTCACTTGAAGCTCAGACACCCCATCCATTCTCTGTCCTTCCTCGGATTTTTCTGAAAGATTACCCCAATAAGAATGAAATTATAATTCATAGAGCAAGCAAAGAATGTTGTAGGGTTGTTTGTGTTTGGTAGAAATATTCAAATATCAGAATGCAGAAAAGGAGAAATCATAATGAGATGTATCCGGACTTAAGGTGTGTCCAGATACATTTCTAAATTTCATTTCTCCAATTTCCACTTTCTCTTTTCACTCCAATTGAGCTTACCAATGGTACAGTTCAAAAGAAAGATATTTTAGGGAATTTCAGAAGTAGTTTACCCTGCAAAGCTTTGTGCATGTTTATTGTAGACCTACATTTCTGCAAGGCACATGTTAGAAACATTAGTGAGACAATTAGGTGTAACAAAATTGATCACTGGAATTGGATTTTACCTGTAAATGACTTTTAACATGAGAAATAGACAGCAAATCTGATTTCATCATATCTAGTATAGCCTTAGGTTTTGCCTCTGCGATCAACAATGAACAAATTAAGTACCTGGTAACATGATGTTTCTTTCTTGTCTTTTACTTTAAGTGTAAACAATGGTTAACTTACTTTCTGGACCACCAAGACTGTTAACAATCATCATAAATGGCTCGTGTAGATCGTTGGTCCATTTTATTCTTCTTTTGCCTCTTCTAGAAGCAGAGTTGCTAGAAGTTACACAGGCAACCCCACAAAGTCTATGAGGAGCTTGCTTTTTTGGCTTTGTACATGATTCCAACTAATATAAGACATTAAATCTCATCAGCACAACAAAAAAAGGGATATTTCAAACTAGCAGATAATGATGTGGGTCTGTTGTATGATCCATTTTTAAGTTTTGATGAGTTTACTATCCGAGAGAATTGGTTGGAGTTCCTAAATCCTACACAAAAGCGTTGGGTTCATCAAAACTAAGTTAAGAACATATGAATGGGTTTTCCGTTTGATATCATATATATAAAAAATTAACTTGAGTGTCAACGATTGATCATGCCTATGAATTTCTGTACAAGGGAAGACTGATAATTTTTTTCTCTAAACGAAACTAAGATAAAAAAAAAAGGGTTATGATGGAGCCTCTTTTTCTCCTTCAAACCGAAGACTCGGGTCGGGGATTGTAAAATACTTAAAAGGATCCTTCTTCTTCCTAGTCATAAACCTTGTGAAGGACCCCATCATCTTACATCTTCTCCATTTTTTTGTGAGAGAAAAAAGAAGGATGCTTTCACATTAAATCATGTATATTCAAATGGAATCAGAAACTACTAACCACAAACTGAAAAAGTAAGAACCTGGTTTCTCTGAAAGGAAATTTCAAGGGGCCTTTCATCCGTGGCAGCATCATCTCTCAGTAGTTTATCTTCTTCTTGGGAAAAGTGATCGTAATATGGCATACCATCAGGCTGCATACTACTATATTTTTCAGAATAGGAAGTAATTTTACAATATTTTTCAGAAGAAGAAGGACAATCTGCACCAGTGCTGGACGACAAGAAAGATTCAGCAACCGGGCACAAGGGGCTTGTGAACTGAGATGAGGGTGGATCTTGTTTGGTGGTGAAGTTATCCCCAGAGGCTTGGCGAATATTCAGCATGTGAGAGTCAATTGTTGTTGTTGTCTTTGGAAACTCAAAGCACCAAGCAGGAACTTCAATCTGATGCTGCTGCTGCTGCTGATGAACATGTTGTTGTGCTTGAAAACTCACCAGCCCTTTTGTTGCAGTTGCACAAAAGCCTTGTGGGGTTTGAATTTGAAGAGGAGTGGTGACAATGTTGAAAGGTGAGTTTTTTGGTTCAAGAACACTCACTTGTTCTGATCCAACAACCTTGGTTAGGTTGGTAATCCCCATGTAGGATTCCCAATCAGTTCCATACATTTGGGAACTACACTGATACATGCTTCTCTACACTCTCAAAACCTAACCTAAAAGATCTAAACTCTTGCCCAAATTTAGTTACTCCAATTCTGTGATGCTCATTTATATGCAAGAAGAGAAAAAGGCATTAACAGTCCCTACCTATACAAGACTTCAAATAGTTTTTTTATTTAAAATGAAAGGATTTGTGGGAGAATAAAAATATGTAAGGGATGAACAGTGAGAGGAAAAGTTAAGAATGTATACAGACATAGTTGTGTCCTCGTACAAAGCGAATTTCTGAATGCATTAGGACATGGTTTCTGTCTAAGTACATTCTGACCTATGAAAAGTATCAAGCATTGTAGCATCACAGAGAAACTATGGACAAACATTCTTAATTCATTGATGCAAAACAACCATAATTGTTTATTCTACTCATAAGCATTTAGAACAACAATGCATTACTTTGGACAGGTCGGTACCCTCCAACCTTCCAGTCATTTTTTCATATACACTGCAGTTCATATATCTGATGTGAAACATTATTATTTTTGCACCTCTAATATATTAATCATAGTTTATATATGTCTAATTTATTTATACGTCTTCTGAAGATAAGATTATAACTTAGTTATCAAATATTAAAATAAATAATACATTGATTAGGTCATTCTTACAACTTGAATGTGTAACTAGAATGATATGAACAAATAAATAGTTCTTTCACTACGTCAAGAAAAACAATAACAAAAATCGCTTGTGGAAAAATATAATTCTATAATAATCTATAATAACTTATATGATGATTATAATTTTAGATGTGAAACGGTGACCATTTTATAATAAATTACAAGTTTATTATGAGTTTTAGTTAAAATGATACAGCGTAGAGATATATACTATGACAGATCACTTATACCAACATACAACATAGTAATTTTGTTTTTTCATGTCAGTTATATTTTAATTTGACATAATAAGTGTAATTTTAGGATTTCATTTTCAGTTTGTTTTTTTGTCTTCATTGTCGTCACTCTCGTGCTCTTCACTTACTCCACTTTAACCTCATTCGTGATGACTTTGTTTTATGTTCATCATTCTCACCTCTCTTCACTCTTCTTCTTCATCTTCTACCACTTGTTTGTACTCGCAGTTCTCTTTTTCACTATGGAATACTGCTTTTGACTGATATTTTTTGTTTTGGTTTAAGGTTTGTATTCCTTTTGTTTTGGTTTTTACTTTATTAAACGTAGAGTTGGTACCTTTCACCCTCACATCTACCCATTTAAGGTAGTACTCTTCTGAATCTTTGGGGGTTTAATAATTGTATTGATTATTAAATATATAGTTGATTTTATTTGATTAAATGTCTAATTCTTATGGGGGTTTATGTGTATATTGTTTAAGGAACACTTTCAATGTGCTCTAGTAAATGGTTTATCCATGGCCTTCAATAAATTCTTGACACTATCATATGTCGAGAATAGTAAATATGAGTCAAAGTCTTACGTTAGATAGAAAAGACAGAGTTAAACACTCACTACAAGAATGTAGGTTTTTTTCGTCGGCCAAAATCGGACGTTACTAGTGTAAAACCGACGAAAAGAGCATGATCTCGTCGGTCCAGCGACGGTAACATGGACCACGCCCATCTCCTGGATGCAAAACTCGTTTGCGTCGGCCAAATGGAGACGAACATTTGCTG
>Ga0214543_1003798_pt1 | contig 29073 bp, 16 predicted proteins | sample CNSS2metaG_FD_160094 | JGI IMG/M metagenome (GOLD analysis project Ga0214543, IMG submission 160094) | Root nodule microbial communities from cowpea collected in UCLA plant growth center, Los Angeles, California, USA - CNSS2 | ecosystem: Host-associated > Plants > Roots > Nodule | place: USA... | reverse complement strand
ATATATATATATATATATACTATTTTGTATTTCTTCTAATTATTTGGTTTATCATGAAACTCATTCACATCTCAATTATATTTTTCATCTTATCATAACTTTTATGTAATTATGTTAAAGATATGTATGTAAATTAAAAAAAAATTATGTCTCACATTTGAATATTTCTATTATTTTTTAATATTTTTATTTATTGTATATTTTCCTTTCACATGAGAATTCAGTTTAAGTATTTAATAGCACAAACCTTTCGTTTATTAGGTAATATTAAAAAAAAATACTTATTATTATTAGTTTTTGTTTCATTTGAAGAACTCTTTTGTTTCACTAAAATAATTTTTGTTATTTCTCAACCATTGAGTATATATGTTGATATTTGAAAAGTGTTTTTAGATCTCTAAGATATTTTTCAAATTATCATACCCTTAATTATAAATTTGTTTTTCTTCGTGCAATTTTTTTCAATAGTCTCTCAAATTGTTTCTAAACATTTGTTAATTTTTTAATATTTGTATTTGCTGTTTATTTTCATTATGTAGAATATTATTTCGATATATTTTATCTAATTATTTTTTATTTTCTAACTCGTTATCAATCATACTGTAATTTTTTTCACTATAATTGTATAAATAACTTTTATTTACTACAATATAAAAATTTAATGTAATTGTCATAAATATTTTTGTATCACCATCTAACATAATTGAAGTTCAAAAGATACAAGATCTATGTTAAAATTTTATTATTATGATTATTATTTGTTTTTTGTATCATTTTGATCAAGTGATGTATTATAACTTGTATTAGTGTATAAAAAAGAGATTCATGAGAATGTAAAAGATTGAGATAAACAAACATTTAAAATATATTTTAATTTGAATATTTGTTTTTCTTTTATATTTTTTAAAAAATATTTTTAAATTTTAATAAATGTGTTTGTTCTCATTAAATTTTATTTGGTATTATAATCTAAAATGTAAACAATTATAATTTATTTTAAACTTTATTATGATTATTATTTATTTTTTGTACCATTTTGATCAAATGATGTATTATAACTTTTATTAGTGTATAAAAAAAGATTCATTAGAATTTAAAAGATTGAAGTAAACACAAATTTAAAATATATTTTAATTTGAATATTTGTTTTCCTTTTATATTTTTTAAAACAAAAATTTAATTTTATCAACTATGTTTCGTTAATATTTGCAAATTTAATAAATGTGTCGGTTCTCATGAAATTTTATTTGGTATTATACTCTAAAATGTAAATAATTATAATTTATTTTAAAGTATTTGATATTGAAGAAATAACTATTCTTCTAATATTGAATATTTGATAATATTATGTTTCCTTTACCATAACTTTTTATTATTTTATAAAAGTTAATTAAAATTAATATTGAAGTAGTAAGAAAATGGGTATGGGTACGAGATTATACCCATTACCGGATGGAGATGGAGATGAGACAAAAATTTGATACCTGTTGCCAACTGAGTTATTCCAACCTTCATATTATAAAAAAAAATATTATACTTTTTGTGAGAGATCATAATTATTCCATTCCATTCTAATTTTTCTAATTTGTTGGGAAATACGGACCTTAGGTTCCAAAAAAATAAACCTAACATTATACTCTTTTTTTTTAGAGAACATAGTTATTCCATTCCATTCTAATTTTTCTAATTTGTTGGGAAATACGGACCTTAGGTTCTAAAAGGAAACTCTAACCAACTGAACTATTCCGACCTTCATATTATAAAAAAAAAAATATTATACTTTTTTTTAGAGATAATAATTATTCCATTCCATTCTAATTTGGAAGAAAAATATCGACCTTAGGTTCCAAAAAGAAACCTCTTCGCCAGAAGGAGGGCTCGAACCTCCAACCTTGTGGTTAAGGACTACAACACACTCTAACTTTTTTTTGGAGAGATCATAGTTATTCCATTTCATTCTAATTTGGAAGAAAAATATCGACCTTAGGTTCCGAAAAGAAACCTCTTCGCTAGAAGGAGGGCTTAAACCTCCGACCTTGTGGTTAACAGCCACACGCTCTAACCAACTGAGCTATTCCAGCCTTCATATTATCATTGTTTGGAGAGATCCAAAAAAAGAAACCTAATATTATACTTTTTTTTTGGAGAGATCATAGTTATTCCATTCCATTCTAATTTGGAAGAAAAATATCGACCTTAGGTTCCGAAAAGAAACCTCTTCGCTAGAAGGAGGGCTTGAACCTCCGACCTTGTGGTTAACAGCCTTCATATTATCATTGTTTGGAGAGATCCAAAAAAAGAAACCTAATATTATACTTTTTTTTTGAGAGATCATAGTTATTCCATTCCATTCTATTCTAATTTGGAAGAAAAATATCAACCTTAGGTTCCGAAAAGAAACCTCTTCGCTAGAAGGAGGGCTTGAACCTCCGACCTTATGGTTAAGGGCCACACGCTCTAACCAACTGAGCTATTCCAGCCTTCATATTTTCATTGTTTTTAATTTTTTATCATTGGGACCTATATATAATTTAAGTAATATACTAATCATATGTTTCAATAAACACATAAATAGTTAATAAGGAACAATAATAAATAGTTTTGTAAATACTCTTAAAACTTCATATTTAACAATAATAATAGGACTCATGTAAACTTTTTCTGTACCAAATTTTTTTTTTAGATAAAACTTACTAGTTAAGTAAAAATACAATCAACAACACTACCACGATATTCTATTCCATAATTAATTTAAATTTATGATTTATTAGTATTGATCAGTCTAAAATGTTCCTTAACTCCTCGATTTCATAGTGGTGCAATTTTATTTTGAAAAGGATAAGAAATTGAAGGTGAAAGTTTAGATAGAAAGAGAAAAGTAAGAAATAGATGGAACTACATGAAGAGAAAAAAAAAGACAAAAAAAGTGACTATGCATAAGATTTTAAGAAAAATTAAAAAAAAAACTAATATAAATAATATAATATATATATATATATAAATATAATTTAAATATATATATATATATATATATATATAATTAAATGAAAAAAAATTGGGGGGATCATGGATCCCCTATCTCATTTAAAAGGTCGGTCAGTGCGTTGGGACATCAATCCCTCTTGAGTATGAGACAAGTAAATTTCTATCTATAAGGTCTGATTCTTTTCATATTGAAGCTCCAAATTGTAGGAATCTCACTTGACTCTCACAACTATATATCTTTCTCTATGTGAGTCTAAACTAGCAGAGTGAGACTAACTTCTTCAAATCCCTCTCGATACACCACCTACATCACACCAATCTACTAATCCTTCCCTAAGATTCACTACATTCTTCACATCCACACAAGAATTCATAATTTACATTCACATAAGAACTTAAGTCATCACACCATGTCATACATATGTATCTTACCTCAACTCAAATTCATCAATCACACATTATTTATTCCAATTGCGGTGATTTTTGATAGGGAAATTTGGAAAGATAGGTATCGGAAGAAACTTAAATAATATTTAAAAATAATAGGAATAGACCTCAGTTCAAGAAAGAACCGAAGCATAAAGTAAAGAATAGAATTTGATTCATAACTAATGAAGAATTCAACTATGAATGAATTGGAGAATCAATATGGTGTTGTAGAAAATGTGATTGTAAATATTGACAATATCATATATTTTGTAGACTTTGTCATTATGAACTTTGAAGAAGACATTGAAGTTTCTCTCATCTTTGGACAAACTTTGATGAAAACAATCAGACTTATCATGGATGTAGACTATTATACTTGTATTCATAAGTTGGTTTTGTAAAGGAACAATGGGAAAACCAATATATAGCATAAATTATTTCAAAACATGTACAATACATATGCATATATACATTTATATATAGATATGCTAAAATCTGTATTTGCACCTAACTTTCATTTCAATTATTCAATTTGGTTTCTTTTCTTTTTCTTTTTTGTTTAATTAATGCCCATTTTTTGTTAAAATTATTCAATTAGGTATTTTTCGTTCGATTGAGGTTAGTGTTGTCTTTGTTAATGTCAAGTGTTAATTTGTAGTATTTTCATTTTTTTTGCCATGTGTTAGGTTATTGTTGTGTCACATGATAGTGTCACGTGACAATGTCAGTGTCATGTGTTATTGCTAGTACCACATGTCAGTGTTATGTATTCAATTTAGATTTCATATTTGAAATTTTAACCCAATTGAGTACTATTTTTTTTATATCGAACAATGTTGTTTCTCTCCAAAATAGAACCAAATTAATAATTAGTCTAATTATAATTTATATTTACATGTTAAAATAATTTTTTTAGAATTTATACATCCAATCACTTCACCCAAATTTTGAAATTAATTTTCTTTTTTAAAACTTTTAATTTCAATAAAAAAATCCTTATTTTAAATTTATAATTTTTTTTAAAATATTAAAAATAAATGTAAAGTGACACTTGCAATTTTAAATTTTAAACGAACAAGGTGTTAATGTCAACTTAATGAAACAAACCAAATTGAACCATTTTAAAAAATAATATAACTAAATTAAATAAAAATAAAAAGACAAAATTGAACCAATTGAACAAATATGAGAACCAAATATATAATTAAACCAAAAATAATAAATAAAGGATGTAATATGTGTTAAATAATAGATGTTATTTTGTCTAGAAAAGAATCTCTACACATCAGTCATGTTAAATTGATGAAAGAATTTTGAAAAATGTTCCCTAGATTTCATGTATTACACATCAATTTATACATCTCATTTAAAATGTTCTTTTAGTCCAACTTGAAATTTTAAAAATAAAAAATGTTAAAAACAAATTAATTGATGATATTTTATGAAAGATAAAACATGATGTATTTGCGCTTGCATACATACATATATATATATATATATATATATATATATATATATATATATATATATATACATATATATATATATATATTAATTTAGTAAATTATCATATTTAATAATTAATTATCTAAAATTTGTCTCAGAAATACATACATTCATAATTATCTATAATTTAAAAATAATATATAATTCCTTTTTGTTAGAGTATCCAAGATACTTGGTGAAATATTGTAAAATCAATTGCTTTTAAAGTAAAGCCGGATAGCAGACCCTTCTTTTAATTTTCTTTGTGATTTATCTTTTTTTTTCCTTTCTTGAAAAAGTTCATCTCTTTTTTCTTTTAAAATTTTTTCCTTCAAACCTTATTTATTTTAACTCTGATAACACTCTTGGGTAATAATTAAGGAGCTAGTGATAAATTTTATTCTATCACTTTCAGTCTATATTTATTTTAATGATTCTTTTCTCTCTCTTTTTTTTATGACTTTGTTGTCAAGGTAGAGTAAATCGAAAAAGTGGTTGTTTTTTGGTTTAACATATACTAAAAATTTTGTTACGTTTGTATACTTTGATTTGAGTCCTTGAATTTTAAAATAGTTTTATTACTTGAGTTTTGGAAATTTATTTGTTCTTTATAAAATTTTAAAATAGATTACATGGATGTGAAGACATTTTAGTCGTAAGATTTTAATTTCTATGAAAGGGTGATGTTTTGGTTGAAAGTTGTTTAAAATTTGAAATTTATTGCTATTTAAGATTTAGGTTATTATATTTTTCTTTAGAATATTTTGAGTTATTCATTTAGAAATTTATTTGGTGGTTATATTAAGCATGTTAAGGTATATAATTTATTAAATTGAATTTTAAACACGGTTATGATAAATATAGTCTATTTCCTATATTTTTCCTTTATATCCGTTTGAGTTTGATGTAAATAAAATATATAATAAGTTTAAATTATTAAGATTAAATTAACACAAGATGATTTCCCTTGTTTTCGTTTGAGTTTGATATAAATGATATATATGCTAAAGTTTAAATTATTAAGATTAAATTGAAATGAACGAAGACAATGTTTAAATAAATTTTGGACTTTATTGACATGTTTTGTATGCCTTTGAGAGTCATGTTTGTTAAATTGGTTTTTGATAAAATCTTTGAAAATCATTTTGTTTCCTTGCATAATATAGGTTTTTTGAGCAAAAATATAAACAACATTCAAAATTTTTTTTCTATTTTTCTTAATTGAAGGAATTTTTTTTCTCAAACAAAAATGAGACCTTAACTCAATTTTTGTTTAAGCGAGACAATTTTCGCTCAAACTAAAAAAATATTTCTTTTTCTTTTCTAATATCTTTGATTAATTGTAGTTAAATGTTTACTATACATGTCAAATGAATATTAGTTTAAATATTTAATTAAGTTTTTTCCAAGTGAATTGTGTTGTATAAATATAATTATTAAGATGATAAAACTTATTGTTAAATTACAAATTAAAACAATATATATAGAGAGGGAGAGATAAAGAGAAAGAGAAAGAAAGACATCATATATATTTTAAAAGTTGAAGTTAATTAGTAATAATTTAAATAATAAGATAAGTTTTGTATTGTCCTGATCATCCGCGACCAATATGATTTTTGAATATGATAAGACATTCCAAAGTTGACCTAAAGTCTATAGGCCCAGAAATTGGACTAAGTCCCTACTTCTACTAATTGATATTTTATCAAAAGATATTAATGTATAGGAGAGATAAGAGATATTAAATATTAACTCAAAGGGTGAGGGAATGAATTTACTAGCCTTAGGCTGTGTTCTTTTAAGATGAATGATTTGAGGGAGAGGGAGAGAGTAGAAGGATTATAGGGTGAAGTTGGTGTTGTTTCTTTTAGACCGTGTTCTTATGAAGGTATTTACTGTTTAGAGATTATGGGAAGCGATGATTCTGAAGATTTTTTGTGTTCTTTTTCGTAGATTTGAAAGCGAAGGAAAGTGTTGATTTGAGGCATCCCTCCCTGCATCACATCTTGCTAGCATGGTGAGCTTGGAGAGTGATTGGGATAATTTTACGCTTATGCCCTTGTTATTTTAGCTCTAGCAGGTGAGCTTCTTCCATACCACTCTCATTCCATTTTCCTTTCTTTCTTTTCCTTTGAATATTCCCTAGGACTTGCTACCTTTCCACCATTGTTGGTTGTTGAGAAGAGAGATGGTGGCGACGATAGTGGCGCGACGGAGGGTTGACGTCGCGATAGAGGGTTCACGGTGCGACAGAGCGTTCGTTCACGAGGTGGAATTGTGAAGATATCTTCTTTGGAACCAAACCTATTTTTGTGAGTATTTAATGGAACCAGATTTGTTTTTGCCATAATGGAATGAAATATGTTCTCTTTTTGTTGGATTTGATTCCAACTTTGTGAAGCACATGCATGGTTTCGTTTTAACCGGTTCCATTTTCATGTAACCTATTCCATTTCCATTTGTGGTGTTTTTGGAAATTAAAATATTAAATTTTTTAAATCAAATATATTTTAATATTTTTTCAATTAATAAATATTATTAATATTTTTATTTATGACAATAATATATCAAAAAACTAATTACAACTTATCAAAATATCATTTTATTATACTTTTCTAATACCAAGGACAATTAGGTCATTTTACATTTTCATCTATTAAATTTAATTTTTTTATTAGTCATATCAATCAAATCTTTCACAAACTTTCATACAATTTACTCTCAAATCTACTCCACTATCACTCTCAAATCCCTAAAAAAGAACAATATAAACATCACTTTCTAATCAACTCAAATCAATCATCTCCCTCTCCCTCAAATTCATTACTCAATAAGAACACACCCTTAAGGGGTTTGGAGGTGATTTTGAAGTGGATTAGAGAGTGAAGTGTGTGAAAGTTTATGACTGAATTGACTGATGTGACATATTAAAAAAAGTTTTAATAGATAAAAAAAGTTAGATTATCGAGATGTTCCTATTGTTAAAAGTAATATAAAATGATATACAAATTATTTAGAATTATTTTTATAACTTTTATTGAATGATTGAAATTATAAAAAAAATGAATAATACAAAATATTTGGTATGAAAATAAATTTAATATGTAAGGTGTGAAATAATTTATTCACATACAGATTTTATTTTATTTTTAATAGTAATTTTAGAAGTAATAAATTTTTATTATAACCATAATAAATTTTTAGTTGTGTTATTAATTTTTATTATGTTGTTAGAAATGAATAAATCACAATGCAAGGAAACTGAACTATGAGAGGTAATTTCATAAATTTGAGTGGGTCACTTTAAGACCCAATTTGGGGTGTTACAGGTCACCCTCTAATCTCATCATGCATAGGATTTCATTTGGAATTAATCTTTCTAATCATTGCTCGACATCACATTTTATCACTCTCAAAGAAATAAGGTAATCACCTACTAATCTTCCCTTCCCATTCTGCATAAACAGTAAATCCTTCTAAAAAAACACAATATTAATGTTCTTTATTTCATATCAAATCAAGATAGTACTTCGTATTTTTGTTTCGGTAAGAGCTCTATTTCTTTTTTGTCCGATCAAGTTTCAAAATAAATATAAACAAGAATATATTTAAAATAAAGTGTTTTTCAATAAATAAAAAATAATCATAACTAAAGTAAGACTAATTAAAAATTCCAAAATCATAAATATAAATAAGCTCTTAACCTCTAAGTCTAACTCTATTAATCTTTGCCATAATTCTCTATTATAGGACGAGATTTTACTGAATCACCACACGTAATAGAAGGTTAAATTCAATCTTAATGGACAAGAAGTTGACTTTATTTATTGTCATAGAAACAACCTATTCCTCCGTACAACAATAAGAGTAATTTGTTCTATGAATAGAAGAAAAAGAGATAAGTAGAGAATGACAGTTATTATTTGCATGTCCAATACACATGCAATTTAATTTTTTTTTTAAATATTTTATACTTTAAAAGTAATTTTAACTACAGCTGTATATAATTAAATAAAAATAAAAATATTTCGAGCTATAATCTTTTTAAGAATGTGATTTTGATGATATAATATAATTTCATAAAACGAGTATCCTTTACCTACATTAAATATTTAAAAGAAATTATTTTATTATATATAATAGCATAATACATCTATGTACGTATGATGATAAAAATATTTTTCTAAGAATACATTTTACCTTATTTCAGAAGGAAAAAAAAAATAGTTCAACCGTATGCTGCCCCGAATGAAAGACGAGGAGGAGGACAGTTATCAATAGAACATGTCCTGTATCTTTTTTATAAATTATTTATTTGGTCTTTATATTTATATAACTTATTCAACTTTTTTATATTATTAGATGTTTTGATTAAGTTATTTAATTTTAATTATTATAAAATTAGTCTCTTTCATCAGTTGGTAAACAATATGACAACAGGAAACATATTGATGCTAATTTAAAAATTTCTAGACTATTTTTTTAATAACATAGGACCAAATTAAATAAGTTATATGAATACAAGTATCAAAGAATTATTAAGTTATACAATTAATTATGTATTAAAATGTTAACATTAGTTTATATGTGAGGAAGGTAAATATATTTTAGGGTTATAAATTAGTCCCAACAAAAGAAATGAAGTGAAGAACAAACGAGTTTTAAATTCTTATAATAGAAATATTAACATACATCTAACTATTTTTTTAATGTTTTTAAAATCACAAATATAATTTTTATCTTATATTCAAAGTTTACTTTATAAACATGTTACATAAATCATATATAAAAACGAAAAAAAAAAATAGTATTAAAGTCATTAAAGTTAACACTTATCTATTTTTTATAACTTTGAAAAGTAATTTCGAATGAATAAGTATTTAAAAATGTGTAGGTAGATAACATAAGATCAAAAATTCCCAAATCAATCCGTGTCAATATTTTATTATATTTGCATACTGATTAATACATTTGTTAAAACTAATGGAAACGAAGAAGAAGGAGGAATTGTATTTTTCATGAAAAGTGACGGTTAAATACTTCTTTGCCCTTATATATTTATATCATAATATATTTAATTCGCTCTTGATATTACTTTTCGATTTTTAAATTAACATAAAGTGATCAATTTTTCAGATATTTTGACAACATATTTGTCTCGATTAATGGAAAGGATTTAATTAATACTAATTTTAACATTAAGAAACTTATTAAAAAATTTAACAATGTAAACATGAATATTAACATGGTGTAAACGAAGTAATTTTTTTAATAGAGAAAGGAACATGACCAAGTAGCATTATGCACTTATAATAGAGTATGAAATTTTTTGCAGTTTTGGGAAGATATTTTGAATTGAGACGGTGGAGGTTTATGATATTTACATGGAACTTGGAAGTTTGATTAATGAATGAATAATAAAAGGAAAAAAAGGTATGATTTGATTTTTAAATATGGCAACCAAAGTGGGTTTTGTGATTCCTTTCTTGCCAGCTAGAAGGTAGCCACAAAACTAACAAGAAAGGGATAAAGTATTGTGGAGCAAAGAATCAAAATGAAATATTCTGTTATTTTGATTAATTTTAATCTACTGATACCATATATTTTAATGTTGCGTGTTACAATTACCTAGCTTGCCAGGTCTGTCATATATTAAATTCTTCTTGTGTTTCTCAAATCTCTTAGTTTATATTTTCTAGGTGTTAGTTTCTACAAGTTTCTGTTCATTTTATATCGGGTTGAGATTCCCTTACTATTTCAACTCTTTAATATGTAAGGGTAATTTTATGTTCTATGGATGTTTATAAAACGAAAACATCCTATTACTCTTACCTAGATTAACCTTACTAACTCAATTATGTTTCTATTACTCTTATTCTCACATGACATGGTAGAATATAATACACTACATAGAATTCAAATCAATGATCTCAACATATCCTAATAATCACAAAGAATCAAAGATCAATCTTGAACCTAAATGAGTCACATTTAAATAATATTTTCATATGCATGCAAAGGTCCTAAATATTACAAAAATAAAAATAAAACTGAACTTACTTAGATGAAAATTCTAATTAAGTAAGACTATTTTACTCTATGTCAAGATATTTATGATGACTCTAATATTAAAAAAAATGAAAATATCTTTTAAAATAAAAAAAGTAAAATTTTATAGAAATAATAAAATAAAACTTAAATAATTAATTTTCTATTTATAAACTTTGTATTTTATACAATAAAATAATCTTAGAAAAATCACTTATAGTTTAACTACTATTATGTTATAACAAGTATTTGATCATACATTTTTTTGTATGTTTCAAAATAAATTTGGTTAATTTTTCATACTTCTAGAAACATTTTAAAAATTTAAGTCAATTAAAATAAAAGTTAGAGCATAAAATATCATATTCATCTCCTAAACGCGACAATAAAATAAAAAACATGAGAGTGTAACTGTTTTTAAAATAAAAGATTTTAAGATTTTCTTTTTATAGATATTAGTAAAAATACATACGCTCTATCACATGTCGATAACAAAAAATATTAAATTTATTACTATTATAATTATAAAATTAAATATAAATAATTTTTGTAATTTTATTACAAGTAATTATCTTAAATTAAAAATGATTAAATTTTAAAAAATAAATAAAAAGAAACTAACTTTTAAATAAGTCACTTAAAAAATAAAACTGATAAAATGATTATTTTAATTTAAATTTAAAAGATAAAGATGAAAAAAAATGTAAATCAAGACGGAAATCCATGTATAGATATTAAATAATTCAATTTTCTATTTTTATAAAGTGTGCACAAATTATTCAATGATTTATTTGCCTTAATTCATAATGACATATCTCTAAAAATAATTTGAACTGTCAAAATTTTATTTATAAGAGTATATAAATTTAAAAAGGTCAAATATACTATAATTAGACATAATATTTTTATTTATATATTAATTTTTATATGCATTAAAAAAAATGGGACCTCCAAAAAGCTCTGTTATTGTCCATAATTACCACTATAAGTAGCCCTAACTTTTATTTAGAGATAAATTTAGAATGAAATAAAACTTTAAAGATATAAAAAAAAAATTAGAAGTTAATTTTTTTTTTTTTTACAATTAGACTTCTCCAACCATCTAGATAGGACAGGTATAAAATTTGGTGTTGGAGAATCACAAAATCACGATCTTGAAACGTGGTTTAAGGACCACTCACATGAACTTGATCGTAAGTGTTGCATTGGGAAAGATGTGGCAAAGATTGAACTCTTTATTAAGTTAGTATTAAGTCAAAAATTTTGTTCAATTATTATGATGCTTTTACTGGTTCTTTGTGGATAAATGTATGCACAAGCATAATGATAAGATACGTCAAATAGATATAATAATACATTAAATATAACATCTAAAAATTTATAATGTAATATTCTTTCCGTAAAATATATTAAAATTATAAATAATTTAAATAATTTTTTTAATATATAACAAAAACAATTAATGAAATAAAAAATTAAAAACAAAAAGAGTTGATTAATTAATTAAAATAAGGAAAGATTATATATATATATATATATATATATATATAATAATGAAATTATTGGGTTCTTGATGTGGCAAGATGATCATTCATATTAACTTGATCATAAGTGTTGCATTGAGGAAAAGATGTGGCAAGGATTCAACTCTTTATTAAGTTATTAAGGCAAAATTCTTGATGGATGTATGCACAATCACCGTGTTAAGATACGCCAAATAAGTATAATAATACATTAAATGTAACATTTAAAATGTTTATAATGTAATATTTTGTCCGTATAATATATTAAAATTATAAATAATTTATTTTAATATATGACAAAAATAATTAATGAAATAAAAAAATTTAAAACAAAAAAGAGTTGGTTAATTAATTAAAATAAGAAAAGATTTATGCTTGTCTTTTCAAAGAAGAGATAAGCATGTTTTAAATAAGAAAAAAAATATAATGATAGTATATGTGTAACTATGAAATTGTTGGGTTGAGAAAAGATCACCAAAGACACACAATACCAATAAGACATAAGTCCAACATACGCATTAAGGATTGACATCATTCTTAACCTAAAATCTTAAAATGATAAGTTTATAGGTTTTCATCCATATATGGTGCTTAACTTTCTTATTTTTACTCAATGTTAGACTTAGACTCACACTTAGATTCCCAATAATCTCTCTCTCAAGTGTGAGTCCTTTCACATTGACACTTCTCCCTCGAACTAACTACCGAATACCCACTGTCAGGAATATCTTTTGATATAGAGTCTTGTCTAAGCCGATCATCATACGAACCAGACTTTGATATCTTTGTTGGGACTCACACTTGAGGGAAAGATTGTTGGGAATCCAAGTGTGAGTCTAAGTTCCACATGGAGTAAAAATGAGAAAGTTGAATACTATATAAGGATGAAAATTCAAATCCATGATTGACTCATGTTTCGTTAGTATTATATCTTCCTAGTAATATTTTTTCGAATGAACCAACAAAAAAACATGTAAATACCTTAACCTTACGAGTGATCTAATCAAAACTTGAAGACATTTCATTGTTGTGTAAGAGTCACACCATGTATTAAAAATATGATTAAAAATTTTTGACATCTTGTAACAATGTTTGTTCCAATTAAGATTGTTCACTAAAAGTTTTGTGAAGAATATCTATAATGCAATTAGTTATGCTGGTTGTTGTATTCTATTAATACTTGACGATGTATATGGATATTGTTATAAAATTAATGTTTTAAGATATATTATGACTATATGTTAGAATGTAAAGAAATTAGTTGTATAGCATTAGTACTACATAAAATGTTGGTGATTTATATGGTTGTTTGGTTATATATATATATATATATATATATTTATTTATATTTGACAGATATAATTTATTGAATACATACCATTACTATTATGTAATTTTAGTACATGTGAAAAATTATTATGAATGTTATTAAGTATATCAAACATAAATTATTCAATGTAATTGTTTTTCCAATTACTTTATAATTGATTTTAATGCTATTATTATTTTATTTTTGTTATTCAGTCAAATATTTTTTTGATATTTTTCTTTCATTCATTGTCCATTTTCTTTCTTTCTTTCTTTTCTTCTTCTTTTTTTTCACTGTATCAAACGTAGCACTATACGAGTGTACACTAATAGCGATGTACACAATGATACATGAGTATACAATGATGTTGATTTATTAAAAGTTATCATGACATGCAATCCTAGAGCTACTTTAAAGTGTACACTAATATTGTCCATCGTTGTTTTATATTAATTACAAATCATTTTATATGATCATACAATGATATGTGGAAATAATAAACAAAATGACAACATAATCAAAATATCATACATTTAATAACAAAAATTAAAAAGTAGAGACTTAAAAAATAAAAATTTTGAGTACTCAAATAAATTAAAAAATTTAGTTAACATTTAATTAGAAGTATAAATTTATAAAAAAATAGAACTTAACTAAATCTATAAAATGTTAGAAAGATAAGTATAATAAAAAAACAAAAAAAACATATTAACGTGATTATTAACATAAATGATCTTTCACATTGTGTGTCAAAGATAAAAAAAATCAAAAGTTATTAACCAATAAAAATTGACATATATATAGATTGAGAAAAAGAATCCCTCACATTATTTCTTTTTTATAGAGAAGTGGTATATTTAATTACTTTTATGATGAACATGTGTTGGTTATATGATTATTAACCACATCAAAAAACATAACAGTTAGAAAATATGAGAAAAATAATCATTTTTGCTTACAAAGAGAGGGAGTCAGATACAACAAACTTAGTTAAATTATTACATTATTATCTTAAAAGATCACATTTACATCTAATTCAATTTCATAACATCAATTTAATAAAGTGAAAATTCATAATATATATATATATATATATATATATATATATATATATATATATATATATATATATTAATTTGACTATATCATTGATGTGGACCCTTACAAATCAATAGTACATCTTTTTAAGGATGCACTTTCCAACAAAACCCTTGAGACTAAACATAGTCTAGGCTGTAATGGATCAAGATCTCACTTTCTCCAAACTAACAAAATCAAATATGCGTTTCTTATTTTCTTGCTTTGCAGACGTTTTGATTATTATTATTATTATTATTATTATTATTCAAATTTGAAACTATTTCTCATTGGAGATTTGTTATTTGTCAGATGACAACATGTTCTAAAAGCAAGTTTGATGCAGAAAACTTGTTTTCCAACCGATTGAAATGTTTTGTGCTTTCAATTTTGTGGGGTTTCTTTTCACGCATCCATGGTATATCCATGAATGAGGGGAAGGGACTTCACGAGGGCCTTCATAATCGACACATATTTGTTTAAAAGATTTTGAAATCTTTTCACCACATCATATTTGTTTCAAAAGATTTTCACATATTTTATGAAGATTTTAGGACTTCACGAGGGCCTTCATAATCGACACATTTCATTTTTAAATTGGATAGATCTAAATATGACGTGTTGGATTTTCCAATTTTCCAGCTAATTGTTGCTCACAGAGGATAAGTTGTTGTTTTATGAAGTTGTGTTTAATGATCAGAAAAAGAAGAAAAATGGATAGAAAAGATAAATAATACAATTCTATCAACTCAAATTACTGGTGTTTTAACATATAGAAAATAATCCATGTATTCATTCCAAATGGAGTAACATTTATTATGAGATAGAAAGGAGTAACTAAGAGACATGAAACGAGGTTTGATTTGATTTTAGCTAGAATCCATTCAGATCCAGTCATCCCAATGGTGCACCACTGCATACACATTATTAAATATACACTCCCACTACTCATCAATTCCATCACCTACCACTACACTTCAACTAACATCAATTAATCACAAACAACACCCACAAGCCTCCATCCCCATTTCCCTTCGTCTTTTCGAAACCGACACACTCCTAATTTTTTTTTTCTCAAACCCCCAATAATGGAATCCGCACACCAATAAACACTCTTCCATATTCAACCCATTCGGATACTGTCATATAGTAACTATTTTATTTCTGCTTTTCAACCTTCATATTTCCTATCACGTAGGTAGATTTAAGACAAAAAAATATCTAAATTATCATTCTCCTCAACCTGTGAATGATATAGAACTTCTTTCAGACATTACATTTAAAAAATATATATAAGTTTTTATGATTAGAAATTAATTTACACTTAGTTTCTCCCATCCGTTACTGCTTCGTTGCAATGTCGAGGTGAATGTGTTTCAGCAGCACGGGTATAACGATATCGGGAGAACTGAGTTGCGGCAGGTGGCCCTCCGTCGACATGACTTCAACGACGGAGTCGCCGCCGATGTTTTGGTGGAGGTACTCGGCGACCACGATGGGAACCGCTAAGTCCTTCTTGCTTTGGATGATGTGGCATGGGACTGTGACGAGGTTGAGGATTTGACGCATGTCGCTTTGGAAAATGGTCTGCAACACGCTCAGCGCAATGTCTGGGCGCATATTGAACAGGGTTCGGCTGAACTCCTGCACCGCCACGGACTCCATGTCCCCACCAACGGCCATCGGAGCGAACCCTGAGCACCATGCCTTGTAATTCGCAGCCATGGCGTCGAATAGTTCGTCCAGATCTTCCTGCTCAAACCCCCCGAAATACTCCATGTCGTTCAGATACCTTGCATTAATTCCACATTCAACATTATATATTAACCAATTCGATAATGCTAATTAATAATATAGATAATTCTCTTAAATTATGTGTCTCATAATAAGGTAATGAGTATTTCTTAACAAAATTATTGGTTATTCAAACTATATTGAAGAATGCAATTAATTTATGCGAGATGTTAATTAATGAAAATACTGTCAGAAAAGATAATTAGGGTTTTCTTTGTTTTCTCAAATGATGAAATATTTTTTGGACAAATTAAATGCTGAAAGTGAAACACAATACGATAAGGGCATTTTTAACACTTATATTTGTTACTAAAAAAGGAAAACAAACATATTATATATGCTTCTCGACATTAACCTTAACAACAAATAAAGATGGATTATTTATAACAAATATCTCGAGAGTATTAGTTAAAAATGAACAAAACAAGAAAGATGTAATAGTAAATTACAGCGAGGTATATTGGTAGCATTACTTCCCTTCCAGTAAGACCTTTTGGGTGGTAATAATGAATAGCATAAAAGGCTTGAATTGGAATATACCAGTGCAGTTATAGACGAAGTCAAATACACATGATTAGTGATGATTAGTGAATCATGACATGAAAATAACGATTGAGTTACCTGGGCGAAGCGGAGAGCATGATGATTTTGGCGAATAGATCGGGGCGAGAAATGGAAGCGACAGTACCAATCATAGCGGAGACAGAGTGACCAAGAAAGATGCATGAATGAACACGAAGCTCTTCCAAGATAGCAAGCAGGTCGAAGGCATAGCCTTGCAAGGTGGAATAGCGGTCGAAATCGAAGTAATCGGGGTTGGTGGTGCCGGCTCCCATGTTGTCGTAGAGCACCACACGAAAGTCGTCGAGGAGATGAGGTACGAGGTGTTTCCACACGGATTGGTCTGTGCCGAAGCCGTGAGCCAGAACTATGTAGCGCGTGCCGGATCCCAAAACCTTCACGTTGTGAGCTTCTTCCACTATCCCCATTTTTTTTCTGTTTTGCTATTGACGCTTAGGGTCCAAGTTCCAGACCTCTTCCTCCTCCTATTTGTACATAACAAACAAGCCTGTGAAGCCAACGCAGAGAGGGACCAAACCAATATAATAGTATATTACAAAATTATATTCTCCCATTTTTTTTTCCTTACATGATCTTTTTTTTGTTTTTTAAATAACATGTTGCAAACAATTTCTTAATTCAGAAGAATAAATTATGCACATGCCGTAAAATACTTTTACACGTAGTTATATAAGTTTATTAATTGATTTTCATTTTAAAAGTTATATATATATATATATATATATATATATATGGGTATATTTTTTCGTACGTAATAAAAATGATAATTATCATGTATGTGTGTGTAATTATATATAACTGGGTTTAAATATTCTTAAAAGTAGAAGAACCATCCATTTGCAAAGTGAATGTGGTTAACACCGGAGGCATTACATGTGCAGTCCTTCTGTAGTGTTTGTTTATTTATAGTGAAAGGGAAAGGACGCGGAATAATAGCAATAGTAAGAACAAAAAATATTATTTAGGTGGATAGAAGGCATAGTAAGAAAGAGAAGGAACTTTAAAAAAAAAAATCCAATAACGCTAGAAGGAGGACTTAAACCTCCGACCTTGTAGTTAACAGCCACACGCTCTAACCAACTGAGCTATTCCAGCATTTATATTATCATTGCTTTTTATATTTTATCACAGGCACCTATATATAATTTAAGCAACATTAATCATGTATTTCAATAAATGCATAAATAGTTGATAAAGAACAAAACCATGTCTCACAGTCTTACAAGGACGTATAGTTTTAATTCTGATGAACAATGTGAAAATCTTGTTGATGGACAATTTATAAGTAGTTTTGTAAATATCTTAAAACTTCATATTTAAGAATAATAAGTCTCTAGGACTCATGTAAACCTTTTCTGTACCCAAAAAATATTTTTATAAAACTTACTGGTTAATTAAAAATTCAATCAACAACACTACATTTTATTTCTACCACTAGATTCTATTCCATAATTAATTTAAATTCTTGTTTTATTAGTATTAAACAAACAAAACAGATAAATAGTATAATTTTGTTATCTTCTACCATATCAATGTTAACCGTCATTTACACAATATTAAATCCATAAAAATATATTAAGCATAGTTGTAAACTTTTTTTTTACAACAACTTAATTTATAGTTAACACGATAACAAAGTCATCTAAAAATTCAATACGTTAATACTTCTTGTAATTAGCTAGTATTCAGATCATATTCATATTAAGTACTCATTTAATAATTACTTTCTTTGAGAATTTGTTTATTTGGTGTTGTTGCAACCAAGATCGTGACAGAATAATGAAAAATAAAATTGCAAAAAAATAGAGTTTGGAGTCGTTACCTTAGTTTATTTTAGAAAACTAAGAAAAAAATAAAAAGATAAGACAAGGTGTGCAAAAAATCAGATTTCGGGTCTGGGAGTCAGTTATGAGTGAAAAGTGCATTAGCATCACGCAGTGTTCGTCCTAAGACGATACCTTTACTTAGATGTGCAAAAGGATGCGATTCTTTTAAAAGGTATATTTTCCCAAAAATAATAATAAAAGAATGTACAAAAGAAAAAAAAATAATTTTTTGATTTTTTTGTGTTTGACAAGTATTAGATCTCGTTGTTACGTATCTCCATTTACAATGGAGAATCAGGTTACCTAGTTCTTTCTGAAAAAACTATTTAATAAAAGATTTTATTTTTATTTGGAGAATCTTTTAGAAATTGTTGATTTAATTTCTTATTTTTTATAATTTTGAAAACCTTTTTATGTTTTTTAGTATTTTTAATTATTTGAAAATAAGCGTCACGCGATGTGAGCAACAAGAGAGACACTAAAATTTAAAAAATAAAACTAGTTTTTATTTTTAGTTCTTTATATGTTTATTAGAAAAATATAAAATTTTAAAATAGGTGTCACGCGGCCAGACAAACACTAAAGATATGGAGAAAAATATTATTTATGATTAAAACAAAATATAATGAAAATTGAGAAAAAAAAAACTTGCAGTGACGTTCTTCTCTATCAATCTCACTCTCTTTTTCTTTACGTTATAACTACCATTTTTCTATTTTCTTTCTTTTTTCCTACCTCCTTCATTATGTTTTTATTTTTTCAAAAGAGAGATAAAACGGATGTGTGTATGTGTGAGTGGTGATGCGAAAGAATCAGGAAAGTGCAGAGAATATTTTCTTTTTTTTTTCGATTCCCTTTTTCATATGACAAACTTTCGACACATTGCACATTGGAACACCAATCTCTCTCGAGTATGACAAAAGTAAAATTCTAACTATAAGGTCTGATCTCCTTTTCATATCAGACCTCCAAATTGTAGGATCTTCATTTGACTCTCAACTAAATATTTTTTTTGTACTTGAGTCTAATACTAGCAAAGTGAGAATAGCTTCTCCAAATCCCTCTCTATACGCCACATATATCACACTAATGTAGTATTTCCTTCCTAAGAGTCACTACATTCTTCACATCGATACAAAAATTCATACCTTACATTCTCATAAGAATTTAAACCATCACACCATGTCATACATATGTATTTGTTGAGTATGATGGAAATAACATCTTATGAAAGTCCCACATTAAGTTAGGAAGTGGGTGTTAGTGACTATATAATGAACTTTAGGTCCATGATGTATCTTTCCCCAAGTCAAAGACACTTTGAGTTAATGTTTAACTTTTCTTATACTTTTGTAGTAGAGTGTTATGAGATGTAGTTAAATGTTTGCTTTGAAGAGTATGAGTGTACTTCGTGACAAAGGCTAACATTGAAGTCGAAGCCGAAATGTGTCAAACAGTGTAAAAGACTCAAATGTTATTATGAAATACGTTTGAAACGTTAAATAAACGTAATAAAATTTGCTTAATTTTACACCATACTCATACCCGTACCCATTTTCTTACTACTTTTATATTAATTTTAATTGATTTTATAAAATAATAAAAAATTGCGGTAAAAAAAATATAATATTATCAAATATTCAATATTAGGAGAATGATTGTTTTTTCGATATCAAATACTTTGAAATAAATTATAATTGTTTACATTTTAGATTATAATACCAAATAAAATTTCATGAGAACCAAAACATTTATTAAATTTACAACCATTAATGAAACCTATTTGATAACATTTAAAAAAATATAAAAGGAAAATAAATATTCAAATTAAAATATATTTTAAATGTTTGTTTACTTCAAAATTTTAAATTATAATGAATCTCTTTTTTATACACTAAGAAAAGTTATAATACATCACTTGATTAAAATGATGCAAAGAACAAATAGTAAACATAATAATAAAATTTTGACATAGATCTTGTATCTTTTGAACTCCAATATATGTTGAATGGTGATAAAAAAATATTTATGGCAATTACATTAAATTTTTATATCGTAGTAAATAAAAGTTATTTATACAATTATAGTGAAAAAATTACAGTATGATTGATAATGAGTTAGAAAAAAAATAGATAAATTATATTGAAATAGTATTTTACATGATGAAAATAAACAACAAATAAAAATATTAAAAAATGAACAAATATGCGTATTAGAAATGTTAGATTTGATGCACCAATCACCAGCAAGAGGGAGGTGAATTGGTTTTTCAAACTTTTGATTTGTTCTTACACTTGAAAAATAATTTTTATGAAATCTTTAACCAATTGACAAAAGCAGTTTAAGAATGCATATTGTTCAACCTTTATACCTAGCAAAAATTAAAAGAGAATGAAAGAGAACACAAGAGACAACAAGATTTATACTGGTTCGATTCAAATGAATCTACATCCAGTCTCTAGTTTTCCTCACTAGAAATTTCACTATATCAATAAGAGAAGGAATACAAGAAACACCTATGCAATTCCTAAACTCTAAAACCACACTTTCTTGAAAACACCCATTCAAGAAATGTGCAAACTGTAATGCTCCAAGAAATTACACACAATTACCACAATCACAGTGATAACACAAAATTTCAAATTCAAGAAACTAATACAAAAACAATGACAGTAATGAAACAATAACACCTGATTTAGTACACAACTTTGGTGTCAATATTACACCTTCTTCATTTGATCTTGATGATCATTCTTGATGAACACTTAAGTCCTTGCTGCAGAATTTGCTCCAAGAAGATTTTCAACACTCTTTTATCTTTCTTTTTGGTTGAAAACGTTGTTTTCAGAAGGTGCAGGGATCTGTTTTTATCTAACAACTGTTGTCAAGACGAGTCTAGTCGACTAGATTAGTTTGCTAGTTTACTACATTATGACAAGGCCCAAATCCAAATTCCATAACTAACCTATTTAACTAGAGTAGTAGCCTAGTCGACTATCAAGACAACATACTAACATTTTCAGATTATCACATACATATATTTATGTCTTGTTCTGATTCCAATCATTTTCATGTTATTGTGGACATCACAAAAAATATTTTTTGATTCGAATCATTGTCATGCTATTATGGACATCATCAAAAATATTACAGATACACTTAATCAGCAACAAAAAATAATTTGAGAGACTATTGAAAGAAATCGCACAAAGAAAAACAAATGTATAATTAAGGGTATGATAAGATGAAAAATATCTTATAGATCTAATAAAGCTTTTAAAATATCAAAATATATACTCAATGGTTGAGAAATAAAGAAAATTGTTTTAGCAAAACAAAAGAATTCTTCAAATGAAACAAAAATGAATAATTGTAAGTAAAGATTTTTTTTTATATTAGCTAGTAAATGAAATGTTTATGCTATTAAACATTTAAATTGAGAGTATTAAACATTCTCATGTGAAATGAAAATATACAATAAATAAAAATATTAAAAAATAATAGAAATATTTAAATGTGAGACATAATTTTTTTTTTAATTGGCATACATTATTTTAACATAATTACATAAAGATTATGATAAGATGAAAAAAATATATTAGAGATGTGAATGAGTTTCGTGACAAATTAAATAATTAGAAGAAATAAAAAATAGAAAGTATATATATATATATATATATATATATATATGGATATTTAATGAATTGTAAATATTTTAATAATTTAAATGGGGACGGATATATGACGGGGATATGTACATCCATATAATCATTCCCTTACATAGTTGAAAAAGTCGGGGATTCCCCATATATATACATAGTCAATGTGGAGATTCTCCGTCAAAACGGGGACGAGTTTAGGCAATACCCACAGGGGACAGGTTTATTTGCCATCTCTAATCTTAACCATACTGACATCATAAGAGTGTGTTTGGATAGAGTATTTTAATGAAGCAATTCATTTTTTTTGAAGAATTTAGATTTCTTTGTAATGAAATGCTTTGTTTGGATAGAAAAATTAAAAAGTATTTCAAATGCAAGCATTTTTTTGAAGGATTTCAATTAGCTAAATTAGTAGAAATTCAAATACCCTCAAAATAGGTGGAATTTGAAATTCTTCTCACTCAACCTAACATTTTAGACTCTCTAGTAGAGTTGTCAAACGGGTATGACGACCTAGACGGGACGAGCATGCTCGATGATCTAGACGGGCCTGATGACCCACACGGGCCCGACGACCCACATGAGCCCGACAATCCAAACGGGTCTTACGACCCGAATGGGCCCGACGACCCATACGGGTTTGATGACCCGAACAGGCCTTACGACCAGAACGGGCCCGACAATCTGGAATGCTCGACGACTTGGATGAGGCAGACTATCTGGACAAGACCAATGATCCGACGAGCCTGACAATATAGACGGGTCTAACAACCCGAACGGGCCCGACGACCCAGACGAGGCCGACGACCCAGACGGGCCTTACAACACAGAGTAGCCCGACGATCCGGACGAGCCCGATGACCTGGAAGGGTCCGACGACCCGGACGGACCCGACGACACGGACGTGCCCAACGACTCCGATAGGTCAAAATATCCAGACGGGGCAAACGACCCGGACGGGCCCAATGATTGGACAGGCCCGACAAACCGGACGAGCCTGACCACCGGACAAGCCCGACGACCCGGATGGACCCGACGGTTTTGAAGGCCCGTGTGGGTCGTCGAGCACGTCTAGGTCGTCAGACCTGTCCGGGTTGACGGGCCCGTCCGTGTCGTCGGGCCCTTTTTGATCGTTAGGTTTCCAAATTTATCATGAAGTCAAAACATAATTAAGCCTAAAATAAATATTGTTAAAATTAAATTTTATCTCACAATAAATTCAATTTTTTTTTTCCAAACAAGAAATTGAAATGTTAGGTATTTTAATTTCCTTATCCAAACAAGTTATTTAGAAAATGAATGGAATTTAATTGCATGTAATTCAAATGTAAATCATTTAAATTTCTAAGCATTGTTGAAATGCTCCATCCAAACACAAGGTAAAGTCTATAAATCATTTGCTATCACATTAAAAATTATTAAAAAATTCAAATAAAATAAAAGAATATAAAACTTGAGAGGGTCACATCAAACCTATGATAAAATTTATACTCTACGAAATATGGGCAAATTATACCTATTATAAAAAAATCTAAATAATACATTGAGGTAAAACATTAAACCACTTATATTATTTTCTATGAATAAAAGTTAAATTAACTAACTTATCAACATAATTTCCTTTATGAAAAATATGAGAGACTTTGAAATGCAAGCACTGATATCATCTTACTCTAAAATTTCCAAAAACTCATTCTTTGACCAAAAAACAGACTAAAAAAATTACTATTCAATCAAAATATATAAAAATTCTCCCTTCAAACATGTTCCATAACATAAATAACTTCATAAATTTAACATAAATAAAATTTTAAAGCATATTTATTGATCAACACTAATTATGATTTTTTTTTAATTAACGTTGACGTAGCTACTTTTTTAGTCTGTGTTAGTGAAAGTTCTTTTTATTTAGTAAAATTATTTTTTAATTGTTATAAGTTATATTTATCCATCAATATTATTAGGAATTCTTTTTCGTTTAACATTGCTAAAATTATTTTCTTTATTGATGTAAGCTAGATATATTTCTTACTCAATATAAAAAGTTGTTATTTGTTTGGTTAACGCAAACTTGTTTTTTTCTGTTAACATCTATTACGATAATTTTTTTTGTTGCAATTTGTTGAAATTAATTTTCAATAAATTCCATCATAGTTATTTTTCATCAAATAACATCTATTTTGACTATTCTAAAAAATTAACCTTATCTAATATTAGCAAATATAATAGAGATTAACATTAGTAAAAAAAAACCTGCTAAACAATTAATATTAAATGAAAAATTAGAATTAAAGGAAAAATAGCTTAAACGTAACTAATTAAAAAGATGATTGATTGATATTTTTGTTATTAGATATTTTTTAATACTAAATTTTTATATTTAATCATAATCAATACATTCTATAACTTATACTTAAAAACTATACAAATTTAGTGTAATTCAATTTTATTGAAATTGTGAAATTCCTAATCAAAATACTAAGTTTAGTCATTCTTCTTCACTTGATATTTATAATGTTGGATGGAGCTTCTAAAGTATTTTGTGGGGGTACATCACCAACTCCACGGGGGCATAAAAAGTAAAAGGTGAGAGTCTATATCGAAAATGGAGGGTATATTTAGCAATAGCCATGCCATATTGGATAAGGGCCTGGTAAGTAGACACTTTCCTCTTACTTGCACAAACATGTCTTTTTGTTTAATATTTAAAGTAATTTTTTTGGGTATCAGAGTACTAGCACAAGTACTAGCACAAGTAAACTACAAGATGAAAATAAAGGAACAAAAATAGATAATAGGCAACGAATATAATTTATTCAAGAAAGGGAAAAATTACATATCATTCTCTCTGTTCCCAAGGAGAAAACAATGACAACCTCTCTCTTGGAAATAGGAAAAAATTAATACAAGGAGAACCTTAAAAGAGAAACTAACCTTCTCTCTTAGAGGAGAAACTAATATTCTCTCTTAATTATTCTCTCAAGCAAATAAAGCAAAAAGGAATAGAAAACCAGAGACTTTGGAATGATTTCCTAAGAAAACACTGGACTTCTTTTATAACATTAAAAGTAAGCCCCAAAGTAAGTTCCCATCGATGTGGGACTTCTTTTCTCACAATCTCCCACTTGAAGATTTTGATGAATTAATCAAATCTTCACACCATGCTTTATTCTCTGCCTTCGTGTTGCTTGTTCTTCTTATAGACTTCAGTAGGATCGAATCCCTGTAGACTTTATCGACACATAATTCTGATCCTCCGAAACACAATGTAACACCCGAGGTTCCTTCTAAGGACCTCTTGTCAATACTTCATTGCTCTCCACCAAACCCGCCATGAACCTACTAACCACTCCCATTGCTTGTGCAATGTCTGGTCTTGTACACATCATAGCATTCATAAGGCTGTCCACCACCGATGCACTCGGTACTCGAGACTTCTCCATCCTCTCTGCTTCACTGCTAGGACTCATACGTGAGGAACAATTGATAGAAAGTGGGATCGAAATTGGCTTGCAATCTTGCATGTTGAAGCGTTGCAAGATTATCAGTAAGTATTTCTTTTGAGAAAGCCAAACCTTCCTATCTTTTTTGTCTCGGTGAATTTGCATCCCTGAAATCCTTATTTGCTGGTTCCAAGTCCTTCTTCTCATACTCCCTAGCCAATTATGCCTTCAATTCTTGGATTTGAACTTTGTTGGGGCCTACCTCCAACACGTCATCCACATACAACATCAATGGTCTAAACACCCAGTTTGTTGTAACCGAGGCTTATGAAGGAATCGAATCTCTGGTATGAACATCTGAGCTCTCTTTAAACCGTACTGAGATTTGTTCAACCATGCAAACCAAGTTTTCTTATTCTTTAATGCCTTCTAGTTGGAGCATCATTTCGTTTCTGCTTAACAATAACCTTGTGGGTAGTGGGACCCACAGGTGGTACCCCTTCACATTGTTAGCATAGTCCAAGCACTTAATTTTCCGCAGTTTCAAGCTCTACTCGTGCTTTGGATTCCTTGAACTGGTAACAACAAATTTGACTTTCTCTTGATGTAGTACACCCACAATCTCCTGGAGTAAACTTTGATTCTCCTAGTGATAACTCTGGTGATTCCCTTACATCAGAATAAACTAAGTCTTCTTGTGTTTTCCTTTTTCCTGGTAGTCAAACTAACAATCTGCGATCTATGACTATGTTTGTTGGCTTACCACACAGTGCTCATGTAGAGATAAAACAACCTTCTTGAGCCCGAGTAAAAGATTACGTTCTGCATGGATTTGCAAACTTCGCACTGACTTATACCCAAGCTTACGATGTCAAATCAACATCGCTTCTTCTTCACTTGTCGATGCAACCATTGCATTAGCTTCCTGCAACGTATCTCCCAAAAGCACATACACATCTGCCATGATCTTCTGCGCTTTCATGACTTACCAGATCTCTCCTTTTCTTCACAGAATATCTTCGTCCTCCGAGGTATTTGCCATACAACCTTGTGAGGTTGATGCCTCAGAGTTCTTTCCTCCATTCTTCAAATGCCAACAATCTTTCTTCATATGCCCCTTTTGCCACAATGGTAGCATTTGAGATGCTTCTTACTTTGACATCTATCATGAGACTAACTCCCACTAGATCCACGTTCTGTTGATCTACCTCTTGTCATCACCAAAGTTTCTATTTGCCTTGCACTTTCCACCATATCCTCTTTGTTCTTTCACCTGGATTCTTCTTCAAGAATAGCTCCGACAACATCCTCAAAGTGTAGGAGGTCAACAACGTTGTAATTTGTAATGTTGATGACAAGCTGATCATACGAATCAGGTAAACTCTGTAGTAGAAGTTCCGCACGTTCATTTTCAATTATGTTGAAATCTGCCGCTGAAAGTTGGGCAAACAACGTATTTAGATTGTTGATGTGGTCTGTCACCAATGTAGACTCACTCATTCGAAGAGTATAGAGTTTTCTCTTCAAGAATATTCTTGTGTGAAGTGACATAACCTCGTACAGGCTAGTGAGAGTATCCTAAATCTCCTTCGCTGTAGTCTTCTCCGCAATGCTGGATAAAATTGCATCTGCCAATGCTAAGTGAAAATTTGCTATAGCATTGTTATCTATTTCCTTCCACTTTTTATCTATAATGTCGTCAGATTTTTCTTCAATTGCTTCTAGACAGTTGTCCTTTCTCAATGAGAAATTTTTCCCATTGAACTTCTCTATCTCGTATCTTGTTGTCATGGCTTTAAAACCGACTTATGCACTTCTCACTATGAATAGTACTGTCTACTGGAACAATGGAAGCAGACCGTGAACCACTGCACCAAGTAATTCCCAGGAAAGAGAGGTGGGTCACTAACGGACACGCTTAAGTACCAAGTCTTTCCTAGCCAGAACTTTCCTAGCCAAAACTTTCCTAGCCAGAACTTTCCTAGACATGCACTTTCACACTACCACACTTTATCCACTATCACAACACTATTCTAATGATAATAGCAGCGGAATATAATTACATAAACCAACAGCTCTGATACCACTGTTGGGTATCAGAGTACTAGCACAAGTACTCACAACTAAAATACAAGATGAAAATAAAGGAACAAAAATAGATAATAGGCAACGAATATAATTTATTCAAGAAAAGGAAAAATTACATATCATTCTCTCTGATCCCAAGGAGAAAACAATGACAATCTCTCTCTTGGAAATAGGAAAAAGTAATACAAGGAGAACCTTAAAGGAGAAACTAACCTTCTCTCTTAGAGGAGAAACTAATATTCTCTCTTAATTATTCTCTTAAGCAAATAAAGCAAAAAGGAATAGAAAAAGAGAGACATTGGGATGATTTCTTAAGGAAACACTGGACTCCTTTTATAACATTAAAAGTAAGCCTCAAAGTAAGTTTCCATCAATGTGTGACTTCTTTTCTCACAATTTTTAATTGAACGTGATAATAAAATATTTGCAGTAAAAAGGTTAAATAAAATTTTCTCATAAAAAAATTATACATCATTTTTTTTTCAATCATTTGTAAGTTTTCCCAGATTTAAATCAATTAAGTTTCCTTGGTATGAGAAATTAGAACTATGATCATAGATTATGCATTATATTTCATGATATTTGAATGATAAAAATAAATAAAAATTTATGTAGTTTATTTATTTGGTTATGTAACTAGTAACTTCTAATTTTAGTTAATACAATTTGTTTATATGTCTCATTTTTGCAACTTTTGTTTCCGCGAATATATATATATATATATATATATATATATATATATATATATATATATATATATATATATATATATATATATATATATACAATATATATATATATATTAATAAATAAAAGAGAAAG
>Ga0214543_1003797_pt1 | contig 29089 bp, 19 predicted proteins | sample CNSS2metaG_FD_160094 | JGI IMG/M metagenome (GOLD analysis project Ga0214543, IMG submission 160094) | Root nodule microbial communities from cowpea collected in UCLA plant growth center, Los Angeles, California, USA - CNSS2 | ecosystem: Host-associated > Plants > Roots > Nodule | place: USA... | reverse complement strand
ATATATATATATATATATATATATATATATATATATATATATATATATATATATAGCAGGTGATTTAAAAACAATCAAAGAATAAAGTGATTTAATAAAAAAAAATTCATCGGAGATTCCAACTTATAAATAAAGTAAATTTTCAGAATATATAAAGGGTATAATATTACTTTTAAAAATTAATCTCGTAAAGTTGAATTAAACTTCAAATTTGTTATTTAAAATGACATGGTTAGAGTTTATGTTAATAAAATTTATTCTTTTGTTAAAGTTATCGTTTCATCCGTTATCTCATTACGTATAAATATTTAATTTTATTTTTGAGATATACATGTTTGGTTTAATAGAATACTAGATAAAATAAATTTATCATATATAATTGAGAGCAAACCATATTTCACTATATGATTTTATAAAATTAAGTTATACTTATAAATCACTTTGTAATATTTTTTTAATAAATAGAGACCTTAATTCACGAATTGATTTTATCAAATTAAATTACATTTTAACTTTTTTTTATCATAATTATCAATCAATTATGTACAAGACACCACACCACCAACGTAATAGTATACTACTATACTTTTACCAACTTTTCCTAAATAACAATTGTTTCTAACGATAAAATGGTCAATTAAGAAACCTAATTAAAATATAAAGTAAATTATTCAATAAAAAAGTGTTGTTTATAAAATTATACAGGGAAATAACTATAGAGTAGGGATGAAAACAATACAACTAATGAAGAAACAAACAAACGATGAAGTTGCTCCGAACCTCAGTCTCTCGAACTTATCTGTGAACGTGACATGAATATGCTCACTCCTTTTCAAACGTAACTACCACTGTCCTTTCATCACTCCCAACTTAATTTCTTAATTTCTTTCTGGTGGGGTCATTATCCAAAGTTAATTAGTCCCTTTTTAATTCGCTAATCATTTTTATCTACTTAAGATCAAACACTTCAAGTACTATATGTTTACACTAATTAAAATATATAATCCAAATCAGATTGCCATAAACACAGAAAAAACGTGCATAATGTGTTTGTCAACAACTTTCAAACTAGCTTTTTCTGTTTGTTTCCTCTTCATAAGCATTAATTAACCTGATTAGTAAAAAAAAGAGTTACCATGGAGGATTTTCTCAGTGAAACTGCATGAGTTAATTAACCACCTCACTTTTTTATATTCTGAAAAGAAATTATTAGATACAAAGTTTGCAGTTTAACTAAATTCAACTCTATTTTGATGATAGCTAATGATGAACATGGTGACAATGGTAGAGTGATGATGAATTATTAATGTGGCTGGACCCCTTTGGTAGTAAGAATCTTTTTTTATTAAACATGTAACTTTTACTTTTTTAAAATTATTTGAAGGGGAGAATAAAAAGTTCATACATGCTTCGATTGATGATTTTCATGAATTGAAGTGGGAAAAGTTTACTTGATGGATTCTCATGAATTTATTAGTAGCACTTTTTTTTTGGTCAGGATTGTAGGGCTGTTCAGAAAATTAAAGTGAGGAAAGTCTTATTTGTTCTCATAAAAAAATTAAACATATATGTAATGTAATTAATAAGTTACTGAAATAATATATATTTTTATATAATTGATTATGGATATTAAAATTAATTATAAATATATATCTCTTTATTTCTAAAATACTCCAATTTCAAGATTCTCGTTTAAATTTTTTTTTGACAGTTTAATGAAATATAATTAATTTTAATTTAATAGTTTAATGGGATTCCGAAATCTAAATTCAATTTCAATTTTATGATATATTTAGATATTTTTATTTAATTCTTTAATATTTTCTTTATTGAGCATTAAAACATTTATATTTTCTAATAGATTTTTATTATTTAACCTTTTTCTGTTAATTGAGTTATATTTTCCTTTCATCACAATTATTTCCTCATTTTATTTGTGTTAATATTAAATGATATAAGTTTGTAATTAATTTTTTTTATCAACAAAGAATGAATTAAAATTAAAATAACACTTAAGGGGTGCTCTAACCCTTATACAAATAATTATTTGTATACACTGATGCACTAGTTTGGCGTTATAGCACTAACTAAACACATATCAGCCAAAACCAGAAAATGACATTGAAAAACTACTTGAAATCCTCAAAGCAAAGCAGGCAAAATATATATGCATCCCTGACATGAAATTCTAACTTGTTTCTTCACACCAGCCCAAAATCACATATTCATTATCAATCTAAGCTCCTTTATGCAACAATGATATTTAAAGCATTTCAAATATATGCATTATACTGTAGTAATGGCTAAAACACCAAAACAATGGCCAAGACTAAAGTATTTTATCTTTTTTGTTCTACCTGCAATCGTTCCCTTGCTACACTTCCCTATAAATATTCCACTGCATCTTTCAAAAAAACAGCTTCTAACATAGTGCGGAATGTGCAATGGTAAGCCAAGCTAACTATTATATTCTCAAACAAACACCCCTCTTCCTTTACCCAATTTTCAATAGATCCATCAATTTATAGGCATAGATGTGTCTTTCATATAATCCTACAGTTGAACTTCAACCACTGGTACTACTAACTTTGCAATACCATGGTTCCTTCCTCTACAGTTTCTGCATTTGTTCACCTGGCACACTTGAAAACACAACGGTTACCATATCAAAGAAATTTTAAACAAGTATACGGGGATAAGCACCAATCACTATATGAGAATTTTACACTTAGAATTTTGTGTTCCATCCATACCCAGGCCGTGACCTAGGCAAGAGCAAAAACCTTAGTAGGATCTACTTTACTTTGTTTGAATATTTCCTCATTCCTATGTTTCCAAATCTCTCATATAATTGCTAACCACATTCCGTGCCATACAATATTTTGCCTCTTATTCAAGTTAAGAAGATAAAAGTGTTGAAAGTTAATTGTTGCCTTAATGTGAGATAATGTGCTTAAACCCAACCACTTATAACACATATTCCATACCTTTTGGGCTACTCTACATGAAAAGAATATGTGTTCTACAATCTCCTCACATTCTAGACAAAATTCGCATAGACTATGTTGTAAGAGTAACCCTTTCGCTATTAATTTGGCCTTTGTTGGAAGCTTATCCAGAAACATCCTCCAACCTAGTATTTGTGCCTTTGGGGTAACCCTTGTTTTCCACAATGTTTCAAACATTTTATTCTTTCCCTCTTCAAAGTTTCTTTGCAACTTGTTATAGGCAGATCTAACTGTGAAAACACCTTCCCCATCTTCCTTCCATTTCCAAATATCTAGGTTCCCCTTGGTTAGGCTTCAACCATTTAATAGTTGAAGAAGTTTTTCCTCCATAGCTGTCTCCCACACAAGTATATGCCTCCTCCAAGTTGGGTCCCAAACCCAAATATATGCTTCCCAATGTCCAACCTCCTCTAAAACTTTCCCTTTACATTCTGATATCAAGTACAACCTAGGAAACTTGCAACAAAGTGGTTCTTCCACTATCCACTTATCTTCCCAAAATTTTACCATTTTCCCGTCTCCTACCACCCATTCTATGCAATTATCAAACCATTTCCCACTCTTAGTATTCCCACACACCTTGTGAATGTCTTTCCACCACCTTGAAGCATTCCTGGATGTATTAGATTCTTTGAGCCTCCTCCATGATTCGTGTTTTGAATCCAGAATCTGTTTCCATACACCTTGATCATCCATTCCCAATCTCCACTTCCATTTGGATAGAAGCTCTGTATTAAAGTTGCCAATGTCTCTTATTGCTAAACCCCAACCTCTTTTGGCCTACAAATACTTCCCCATCTTACCCCTACGTTATTTTCCTTACTTCATATCCCCATCCACAAAGAAAGTTTCTTTGTAATCTAACAAGCTCCTGGATTACACTTCTTGGTATTTTAAAGAAGGATAGATAATATAAGGGAAGAGCGGAGATTAGTAATTTTATGAGGCACACCCTTTCCGCCATTGATATTAATTTCCCTTTCCAACTAGTGAGCCTACTTCTAATTTTGTCAACTATAGGTTGCCAAAATTGCATATTCCTTGGGTTTCCTCCAATTGGCATGCTAAGATACACAAATGGGATTTTCATATGTTTACAATTTAAAACATTAGAGAAATTTGTTAATAGTGTTGCATCCATACCCAACCCTCTGATTTTTGTTTTGGAGAAATTAACTCTAAGTCCTGATGCTAGTTCAAAACTTCTTAATATTTCTTTTATGACCCATGCATTGTCTACTTTTGCATTGCACATGAAAAGGGTATCATATGGAAATTGTAACAGTCCCACCATAGTCCCTTTGGATCCCACTTGCACCCCATGGTATAGATCTTTCTTAACAGCTTGTCCAACCATCCCTGTTAAGCCCTCTGCTATAATAATGAATAAAAAAGTTGTCATAGGATCTCCCTGTCTAAGCCCTTTTTTAGGGTAAGACTTCCATTAACCAATACCGACACTGAAGATGATTCCAAACATTATTTTATCCACCTTATCCATTTAGTACAAAACTCCAATCTAGTCATCATGTAGTAAAGGAAATCCCAGCTTACTGAATCATAGGCTTTTTCATAGTCGACCTTAACTATTGCTAGCATTTTCTTCTTGATTCTATATTCTTCCACAATCTCATTAGCTACTATAATGCTATCCAAGAGTCCTCTTCCTTTAATAAAAGCTTATTGAGAATAATCTATTATCTTAGGTAGTACACTCCTGAGTCTATTTGCTAAGATCTTAGTGATAATCTTATACATGCATCCAACAAGAGATATAGGTCTATAGTCCTCCACCCCTAAAGGGTTAAGTTTTTTTGGAACTAGTGCTATGAAAGAAACATTACACTTTTTTAGAATTTTCCCTTCTCTCTGAAACCATTTTACTGCTTGACAAACATCAACCTTAATTATAACCTAATTATGTTTTATAAATGAGAAGTTGAATCCATCCCGACCAGGACTTTTACTCCCATCACACTCATTTATCGCCTATTCTACTTCATTATCACCTATCTCCTTCATTAAAAGCCTATTGTCTTTCTCTATGATATTTGGAAACTCAATGTTTTAGAATTTAATGTTTAGATACTTAGATGCTGAGAACCATTTTTCAAAGATATTCCTTACTTCCTCTCTAACCTTTATTAGATTCTCACACCACACACCATTCATATTCACCTCTTCTAACTCATTCATGCTTATAATCCATCTAATTATAGAATGGAAATATTTGGAGTTTATGTCCCCTTGTTCTAGCCATTTGACCCTCGCCTTTTGATTTAACATAGAGCTTTCCTTCTCTAGGAGCACTTTTAACTCACTAAGAAGGTGCAAACACCTTGATTTTTCCTCTTCTCCTAGGTTGCTTTGGTCATCCTTCTAATCAAGGTTTTCTATTTCCTCACTTAGGCTTTGTTTCTTAAATCCAATTATGCCAAAAACCTCCTTGTTCCATAACTTTAAGTCATATTTAAGCTTTTTTAGCTTCTCTTTTAATCCTGTCATTGGGTTTCCTGGTCCCAAGACTTTTTTATTGTCTACTTTAATGATGGGTTCAACATCTAGATATCTAAGGTTTTAAATTGCTTGGTTCCCCAATCAATGGTGACTGATTTAAGCAGTAATGCCTTATGATCATATACTTGTCTATCCATGATATATTGTTTTTAGTTTAGCCAATATTCTAACCACTAAGAGGGTATTAAGATTCTATCAATTCTGCTATTGGCCATTCCATTATCCTTATACCACGTGTATTTACGTCCAATTAAAGGGACATCTAACAACTCTATCGTTTCAATGAAGTTATTAAATCCTTCTACTTCTCTAGTTGTTGTGCTACCTTTATAATTTTTCCTTCTTCTTTCATTAATTCTACTCATAACATTGAAGTCTACCAACATACACCACTATTTGCATTCTTCCCTCAACTTTATATTAGTTAATTCCTCCCACAAGCTTAATTTTTCGTTAAATTCACAAGACGAATACACATTGAATATAGCTACCGGGATTGGATTAGCATTAACATTGCTATAAAACTCTTCAATCACACCTATGTACATGTTTCCAACTACTTGCTTCCCACACTTAAATATTTTCTTATTTCATATTGTTATGATTCCCCAAAAATTTCCCCTTGCTTGTTTGTTCACCCAATCTATGTTATTATGTCACCACGGATTGTAACAACTGGAATCTTGTAGCTCTTGTAGCTTTGTCTCTTGAATGCATATCATATCAACTGCCTCCTTTCTTAGAATTCCTTTTAAGTACTTTCATTTGTAGCCCCCACCTAAACCTCATATGTTAATACTAATTATTTTCATGTGCAACTGTTTGTTCCCCTACACTCGTTCTCCCATGCTTTCCATCTCTATCTTCCATATTTTCTAAATATTTTATAATTTCTCCCTCTTCACATGAGAAGGTAACCCCTAGTTGTTTTGCTATATTCCACAATCTAACACAATCAAACTTACCCAAGATACAATTATTCAGCCAAAACAGTCTATTGTAGTTATTTATATTATCATCAGATAATTAGTTACATATGGAGTGAACTACTAACCTGAGAAGCTTCCTCTTCCCTGCCTTCCCGCCTCCTTTAGGATTACATTTCAGTCTTTCATTTTCTGACTTGATTCACCAACCCAGAATTGTAGTCATGCCAAGAATTCCTTTGGGTCCAAATTCGTTGCTTTGATTAAGGTCATCTGGTTAGACATTTGTTCCAAATTATGATACTGTTGTCCAACAATTACCGAGTCTACAAATGGTTGTGCTTCATTCAATTGATTGAAACCTCCATTAATCGCTAGTACATTGTTGTCTGAAATGCTCGAGACTCGTTTGTGTTGCAGCCCTCCAATTACTTCATCAACTTGTTTCTTTGCTTCATTCTTGTAATTAAACTCGTCTTTATTCATATTTCCATTGACGTCCATCGTGGTCAAAGTATTAGTGTTATTTGCCCCTTTCCCGTTGCTTTCTTGATCCTTCTAAATGAGATTTTTACCTCCAGACCTGCCATGAGTAGATATTTGCTCCAACCCTAAATGAATTTGATCCTGAAACGCACAAGATTTTGTGTTTTTTGTACGAGCAGGGGTAATTGAATCTTCCATTAGATTAGGTGGGCCCTTGACATTGATATTAAAGTGTGTTTCGAGAACTTTGTTTTGTGTGTACTCCACAACTACAGTTTGGGCTAATTTTTTATTTAGGCCTCCTTTCATAGTGCAAAAGTTTGGTGTAGTATTGTTAACAACCATAGATGGGTTAGACATCACATTAGTTTCACTCTTTTGGCAACCTAAGCATGTTACTAGTTGCGCAACCCCTAAGTGTGATTCATAAACCACATTAATTGTTTGCAGTCCCCAATGGTTGGGAAGACAGTCATTGTCGTTTGCATTAACATTCTCCAATGACTAAAAATTTCTTAGTTTGCCAAAGATTGCTGGCGATTGCACCGTGTATTCCTCATTCCCTAATTTACTTCCATTTTCTAACAGAGTTTCATTTTCACTCCAATCCGAACCTGAGCTGGATTTATACCTTCCTTCACAACATAATTGCTTTCAGAGGAAGTATCAAACTCCTTTACACAACAACAATAGGAACGTTTTGCCTCAGTGGTTTCTACCTCCACAACCAAGTTATAAACTTGCCCGTTTATCTGTATACTTTTCTTGACCCATACATTGCACCCAATCGAAACCTTAACAAGCAATCTAGAATATTCTAAACTCCTAATGGATATCATAACTCCTAATGGTGCTACCACTTTGGCAAAGCATTGGTGTGTCCATAAGTTGAGAGGTAAGCCCTTGCATTTAACCTAGACATTCTTATGTTGTAGCACCTGTACTGAGTTCCAAGGATTGATTGAATCAAAATTTGATTCCCACCATTCTTTATTATCCCCAATAAGTTTCTCTATCTATGTTCCATTCATGCCTTGAATCAATATTGTACTATCCCCCAAGTATTTTACTCTTAGTCGGCCCAAACCACCTTGCACTATTTCCTCCATAACTGTTTGCACTTTCATACAATTATTTAACCTTCCAATATAACTCCCTTCCAACCATTTGACGTTTGCCTCTTCAGTTTCAAACGATATGCCTTTCCAATGTTGATCCGAGTTCGAGGAATTGTTTCTTGATACTTTTACTACTTGTGCATATGAGTGATTATGCTTGACTTCTCTCCAAACAGGTTGTGTTTTTAGTCTCTTATTAGCCTCTATGGAGATATCCTGATGACCCTTTCCTCTCATATTTAGGGATATTGACATGCATCTTTGTTGATCCAATCCTGATTGAATCTAGATCCCATTGGAACTTTTGCACATCCCTTACACCATAAAATCTCACAAAACCATACCTATGCCCCTACCTATCTAATCTTCTTGAAATGAAAACTTCAGAAACCCTTCCCCAACGCTGGAACACCTTCCACATATCATATTCTTCATAACTGTAAGGAAAGTGTGAAAAGAAGTATGTAGTTGGTTTCCTTCCCCTGTCCATCAAATTCTTGACAAAACCACAAAACCAAAATAATGAAACAACAACACTTCAAATTTTGTAGTTAATATACAAAACTATGTTGAGTTTTATTGCTAGACAAGGATAAATAAAAATATAAAAAAAAAAGAAAAAGAAAAACATAAATATGGTATTGGGAGACTAGGAGTGATAAGTTGACTTAGTGATTATATAAAAGAGAAGGAAAGTAAATATTGTGGGAACGATTCCCTGTTAATAATTTGGAGAAACAACATGTTTGTTTGAGGATATCTCAACTTGAAACTAAATACCTTTAATTTAATTATTTAGATGTAAAAGACGATGTGAATATTCCATTTTACATTTATTTAATATATTTTTTTTAATTCTTATTGACTCAAGTGTTCAAGGGTATTTTGTAGTTGAACTTTTTTGTCTTCAATGATCTAATTGAAGTTTATCTTAAAAGAATCCACAAAGTTTGAAAATAAAGTTTTATTCTTACCATATCTTGAAAAATAACTTTTACTATGTTTAGAAAAAAATTGGTCCCATCATGGTTTCAAGTAAAATTTTATCCCAAACCACTCATTTATGATTTATTGAAACCAAACTACAATTTTGTCATACCCAAATATTGAATAACCTAAAAGCACCTATAGCAAACTTTTTTTCCAAAAGAACAAGAAAATAACCCAAGACTAAATAACAAATATGCAAAAACAACAAACTGAGGAGATTTGCCAAATTTAGGCCCAACTCACAAAAATTTTAGAGCTTGTTCAACAACAACATGAGACTAGGCAACATGGTCTACATGACTAGCTAAACGTACTCATTTGTGAGCAATAAACAAACATTGAGAACAATCATCAGGGTCTCAATCTTTGAAAAATTGAGCAAGTGAATGAATCCTAAGTTTGAGAATATGCTCACACCTAAAAGTAGACCATCAAGCACACCGAACAACCCTGGCAAATGCTTGTCTAACTGAAATAACAATTTAGAGTAGTCTCGACCCCTCAACTAGACGAATTCACAAAGAAAATCATTGATAAGTATTATCCTTTAACTCTTGAGATCATGATCATTAGTCTTCCAACCAAGTGTAAGAAGTGCCTCAATATCAATGACTCTAGATGTATTTAATTAAGTTCAATCTATTTCTTGACGAACCCGTTGTAGATTACGCTAACATGACTAACTCTGTAATAGTATTACAACTTGCAACACAATTTGATTGATTCATTTGAGATATTATCAACTATATCTACAACACAAATTATAGTTGGTAAACCAATGGAAACTAACTTGGTAGCATTGGAAACATAAGGAAAGAAGAAAAAAGTTACTTTGATAATACATGGACCACTTTGAAATCATTGACCTTCATCTAGCCATTACTACACACACAATGCTAACAAACTTACATCAAAGTCCTTTCTTTAACAACTTGTTTGTCAATCTACCAAAAGATAAGGATGAACTTCAAGAATGAGCAATGAGACACAACTATAGAAAATAATTTTAAGATGATAAAGAACACCCAATCCTCCTCTTCAAACATTGCACCATCATTTTCGGTGGTGTCAAAATAAGAATGAACGAGGAGGTACGAAAATCGAGACAACATCATACAAGAAGCATTCAACCTAAAGCTACTATCAATTCCATTAGGTCTTCCTTCTCCCGTAAATTTCAACTCGAAAAGAGATGCAAATACTATCAAAAGATCGAGCACATACCTAAATAATGTCAAGGTTGGAGATATCATCGTAGACAGAATGCCAATAATGATATAGGTTGAGAATGAAAAGGAGGAAGTAGAAGATACAACATGATGTTTGATGGTAGATTGTGCGTAAAGATCGTAGAAATCAAGATGACAACGAGAATTGATCCCCACTAAAGAGTAGAACCAACATGTTGATCAAATTTACTAAAATCAAGAGAAGTTCAAATTGGTCTTCAATAACAAAGTTGATGGATTCTTTAGCGACGAAAATTCAACCCTCAAAAGAAAAAGACACCTCTAAAATAAAAATAAAAAAAATATTATTGACCTTGTCTCACCAAAATGTTTTCATAAATTACTTTCACCCGTAAGAATTTCAATATATTTTTATTTTTATTTTTATTTACTCAATTATAAAATATAATTACTTTTGGACACAGTTAAATATATCAAAATAAATATATCAGTTAAATATATATATATATATATATATATATATATATATATATATATATATATATATATATATATATATATATTTCTATAATTGAGCTTATACTTTTCTTTTTAAAATATAATCAAAATTTATAATAATGATATTTAATATGATGTTATTTAAAAAACATATACTTAAATATAAGCGTGTTTTTTTTTTACCATAATAAAAAATAAACCATATAAAATTATATATAAGCAATGTAATTAAATTTATAAAAATATATTTTATAATTAATTAAACATAAATATTTTTATAATTTTATTTTAGATTTTTTTTAATTGACTGAGTTTAACAAAATAATTATCAACTATATCTATAAATCTTAAATTGTTTGTATCATTACAATTTTTTTATTAAATCATAAATAAATATAAATAAAAATATATTATATTAATAATTAATTTAAAATTATAAAATAAATTTTCTTAATTTTGTAATTTTATAATTATGAGTTATGTAGGGACAATTATTATTTATTTTTTGTAGTTTTTATATATAATAAACTAAGTTATTTTAATAAATATAAAATTTAAAAAAATGTGAATCTTAAATTGTGGTTATAAATGTTTATTAAATAGATGTATACTTTGTTGTAGTAAGCATGGAAAATTTATTGTGGATGATTTTGCTGAATCAGTTTTAATATCTCTTTCTTTACTTTCTTTCCTGTTTGCATTTAAAGTCACAATTTTTGTGTTTTTTAGTTTTTATAATTTACTTTATTTAGTATCACTTGTATATTTCTTAATTGCTCATTGAATGAAATCTAATATCAACGGTTAATAAGTACCAAAATATGTAAATATCAATGGAATATCTTTGTCACTTTTGTATTATTTTTTCTACTTAAAACAAACTACTTTATTTGTCAGTTACGAAAATGCAAAATAAAATTTATGAAGATATTAAATAATTTTTTAGATACAAATAAATGCAAAATATATTTCCATATAAATGACAAAGTATGAAAAAAATAATAATTTAACAATTGCTATAGAATATAATTCAACAATGAATAATAATAAGGGATGAATAATATATAAGAGGAATGAAGGTGATAATTATTTTTATACTACTATATCTATATACGTATAAATACATAACCAATTACGACTTATAATTATCAATTTTTAACCCACGGTAAAAAGTATCAAAATAATATCATTTTAGCTTCAAAATTATTAAAATTGTGTAATTTTGAAGTTATGTGAGTTTAGTATGACTTTAATTAAAATTAAATAAAAAATTATAATAAACTAAAGTAGTATTAAATTAGTACAAGTTAAGTTTATATCACAATATACTTTAAGTTATATTAACATGATACAACTTCAATTAAAATAAAACAAAAAATCACAATAATAACATATCAAACCGGCACAACTTCTTCAAAATAAGGTATACCAAGTTGGCATGATTTCAAAATTATAACGTTCTTATTACTTTGAAGTTAAAATTGCATCACTTTTGTGTTTTTGCCCGAACGAGTCACTAATTCAAAAAATATATTTTTCAAAATTCTAACATGCAGCACAAGAACAAACTTGTTTTACATGACAATAGATAACGTATCTTATATTATTTGTGTGCGTGAATAATTTCAGTCAATGATTAATAATTCAATCAAAAAATTAAATAAAATATATAAATATAATTAATATTTCCGACAAAAATTAAATAATTAAGTAATGAAATAATTTATAATAATAGTTTTAATTCAATTTGACATGTTCAACTCATTACTAGTGTAACATAAATGTTAATGATAATTACAATATATAAGAAATTTGAATTGTGACTTTTATTATTTCTTTTAAGTAGTAAAAGTGGCTTTAAATTAGATACACATGCTTTTAAATGAGTGAGTGAACTTGAAATCATTAAAAAAATGATTGTAGATATAATTGCTGTAAAAAAGAATAAAAAAGAAAAGTGTTGAGTTCAAGCTATTTCAATACAATTTACTTCCTATTAATTGATCAAGGATAATATTATATTAAGTTCCTCCTCTAATGAATGATGTAAATTATGATTCATTACATGGTGATATTTGATTGAGTTAAGAATGGATGGAACGTAACATTTTAATGATGAAAGTATCATCCACTAGAAAAACAATCCTTTTACCATTTTATTTTTGTGTGATCAATCTTAAAGCATTATGTGTATGTATCTTGTCCTATATAAGATATAAATATATACCTAAAAGATATAAATATTTTTAAATATTTTAGTGCAAGATAAATACACAAACATAATTCATTTCACGTATTTATAATGTTTTAAAATATCATGTAAATGAAATTGTACATTTTGGAAGTTTCACGTCAAGTAGAGATAAGATCAATTTACAATATATAAGCGGATTCAATTTTTATCTAACAAGTCAATTTTGTGAGGTTGAGTTAGGTTTAAAGGACACTTCTAACATGATATCATAATTATGTTAGAATTTAAGTGCAATCCTTACTTTATAAGTCAATTTTGTGGAACTCAGTTCTAACATGGTATCACATAGGTTGAATTAGACTTAAAATTTACTTCTGATGATACATAAATTTATATTTAATATATTTGTCTCATAATATATATAGTTTATGATAGTATATATACTACACATGAATATATTATTGGATTTTGTACATTCACTTTAATTGATGGAAAAGATGCAGGTGTTCCCAACAAGAAAGACAGATATGAGGGTGAAAGAAGTGGTGTGTATGGTTAAAAAGCTGACTTTGCAAGGAGAATGAATGAAGCTTTAGTGAACAAGTTGGACATCGAATATTTATGATTATTATTGTTATTAGAAAAAGCAACAATTTTTTGATACGGTCAAGCCATAGCCAGGTTGTAACTTTCGCTTTTCTCTATTTCCTTCCAATGCCTTTCCCATTTCACTCTCTTCTTTTTATTCTTTTCAAACACCTACATTTATTTCTTCCATGCTAAAGACAAAATCCTATACAAATAAAGTACATATAAACATAATCTCTCATTTAATTACTTTTTTTACCAACATAATTTTATAAAATCATAGCTAAGTTTTGTTCAAAACTATAACAACCTATTTCAATCACTTCTCTTTCTTTTATTCAGAACGATTGAGTCCAATGCTATATTTGTTTTTTCAGATTTGCAGACCTGTTTAAGGATGTCAAATTCGGTTTTTTTTTTTTTTTACTTTTAATAAATGGAGCAAGTCTCTTAATTTAGCTTTTAAAATGCTTAATTAAAAGCACTTTTGTTCACATATTAAAAAAGCAGATTGATTTTAACTCTTATAGATTCAAACCGATAAATTTAAATTTTTCTTTTGTACTAGTTCTATTACTGATACAATTATAGAAAAGGTATTTTAATTTTGCACCTCGACACACTCTATACAAATTATCGCATAATTAAAAATATTATTATAACTTACACAATCTTTTATGTTTATAAATTATTTATAGATTTGGAATTATATTCACGTAAAATAAATTATTTATTACATAAAAAAATAATTAAATATTTAAATGTGTTTTCTAGTTTATATGGGAGGAGTATGTTTTTTATTTTTATTTTTTAAATTGAATATTACTACTTTCGATCTGTAATATTATATGATATTGATTAACTACTTTTGTATTGATAAATAATTATTCTATATAACAAATACCAGCTAATATGTATTACACGAAGAATTCTCATGTGAAATAAATGTCATTTATCTATTCTTGATGAACATTAAAGACTACGAATAGTGGTTTGCACTTTTAGAAAAAAAAGTTAAAGAAAATAATTTATAAGTTTAAAATTAATTTTTATTTATATTTTATAAATACTAAAAAATGTGGTTTAAAATTTTGCAAGAATTGAAAATAAAATAAAATAAAATTTGTATGGGACCTAATTAAAACTTGTTAATTTTACCGGACTAGATATATTAAATATAATTGATATATAAATAATTTAAATATAAATTAAATTATTGTCGTAGATAATTAGATTAAAATTTAGTGTACGAAATATTACTTTAGTATATCAATCAAATATAATTACGCAATTCAATTTGTTAAGACAAAAGAATCCCGAGACAAAATCTATAAATTTTTTGTATGTGGTAAAGTTACACAATTTAGGTATATTGATTTAAATAATTTTAATGTTAAAGGAGACAGCGAGTTATAAGGTAACCTACATCAATAAATATGCTTTTACCACCAACAAGATTAACAAATAAGATGTCCGGTTTTTTGAACGTACAAACAAAAAATTAGTTATGAAAATGTATATTTACAAAACTATTCATTAAATTTTTCTTATATTTGTTTATGTTACAAAAATATTTTTCGACAAACATTTTTATGACAAAATTATCAAGTAGAGTGATTTTTATTTTTTTTATGAAAGTTACAAGAATAAAGTAATAAAGTTTAGTTTTTTTTACTAAATATTGTTCTTTGTCAAACAAAACTTTGTTAATATATCATTTCCTTTTATGTTATTAGTCATGTATGGTCTTTGATTTTCTCGATATTGTTTGTTTTCTTAGATTGTACCTTCACAAGGTGCTTTAGTGTTTAAGAATAATAAATGTAAACTGGAAAGATTTTAACTACCTTATTTGTATTATTCATTTATAATGTTTGTATTGTATGGGTCGGTCAGCCAAGTCAACATTGACGAATTGACCAAGTCAACGAGAACCGATCGTGAAAATTACTTTGAAAAATATTTTCAAAGATATTACTTAGTTTCTCAGTCATTGTCAGCTTACTTGAAAAATGTAATTTGGGCTACTCGATGACACTTAAAGACCCTCCACAATTGATGTCAATTTGACTGCCAACAAGATTTAGTCTTGGTCATTTATACAAATTGTGTGATCGAGTCGGTCGGTCATCATTGATTTAACAACGTTTATGATAACGAGCTAAGCATTTAATTAATATAAACATGTTAATAACTAGAAGTAAGAGTGATTGGATTATAATTAGGCCGACCTAATCATGAGTTCACATGTAAAATTATAAATAGATGTCAAATGTATGATTGTAAGAATATTTGTCTCACATTAATTACAATATTTATTACTTTAATCAATCGATTATATGTTTTTAGTATAAAAACACCTTTAACACGTCCTGATTGATTGACAAGTAGGAACATCAAACAAAGAACAAAACAATAGATTTAAAGAACTTGAAAATTGTTTAAGTGAACATTCAACCTTACATCTGAAATAATACCTTTAATAGACTTTTACCTTTTAGTAAGCCTAATTATTGTCTGATCATACCATTTTTTTATAAGTGTAATTCAAGGTTTATAACCTTAATCCCATCATTTAGCTAATTTGTTGGCACTAAATCATATACTCGACAAACTACTCAACCAAGTAAATATACATTTGTACATAACAGTGACGATATACAAATATTGTACAAATTTTTTTATTATTTACAAAATATTTAAATAAGTCTTTTTTAATCTATTAGTCTAATGATTTTCAACTAAAATATTGTGCACTCGTAAAGATACGATAATTTTTTTTTAAAATAAATAAGAATTTAGCACAAACAAACTGACTAGTATTATTTATAAATAAGGAAGCACATTGCTTAAAATAAACATAGTGAATAAGGATTATCATTACAAATTTCTCTTCATAATGAAAATATTTATTTAGTTTTTGATTAATTTTCAGACAAAAATAATCATTTTAATAACGATCAAAGTTAATTAAAAATAATAATTTCATTAAGCGAAAGAAAGTGACTATTGCCACAAAATCAGGATGGTCAGTTGATTTTACTTGATTTTAACCCATTAAAATAAGTTTGAGTTTTTTTAAATAAATTAAAAAGTTGAAAATGATAGAAAGGGGTTCATGAAATTATATTCTGACACATAAGATGACAAATTTTCACTGAATAATATTTTGCTTAAATGCAACATTTTGTCTTTTGGTTTTGTCCTGAGTGACCTTCGTTAACCTAACTCTTTGAAAGAGAAAGGAGTGGTGCGGTGAGGAGTATGTCAATCTCCATCAGAAGCGTTGGATCATGCCACGAATCCGGGCCCACCACATGCTGACGTGTCAGAGTAAATTTGGTGAGTGAATATCTAAAAAAGAGTTCCCAGTCACACATACAGAGAGTGACGTGAGAAGATGAAATCAAACCAAAATAAAACAAGACAAACCTATTAAAAACACTATTTCATGTATTTTTGGTATTTTTTATTTTCCAGTTACTATATTTTTTACACTATTAATAAAACTCAATAACTATTGGATCTCAGTAGAGAAGTTTTATTTATTTTCTTTAATTAGTTACATTATTAATTTTATGGCAACTTTCTTATATTGAAGCTATACCTTATTAATCTATGTATGTTTAATGATCGCCTTTCTTAATTTTATAATTTTTTTTATTTTATTTTAAAAGACATTTGAGATTTAATTTTGCTGTGAAGAGATAAACAAGTGTAATACATTTCGTAAATAAAAAGCGAAAGGTGTTTCCAATAACAAAAGGTTGTCTAAGGAATATGCTAGATTTCTTAATTAACAGTAAGCTTTACTGTAGTTTATAATAAATTGATTTAATAATTATCCAATAATAAAAAAGTGTGTAATGAAGGGAGGGTGGAAGATTAAAAAAACAAGGGCGTTGTTGTTGAAAAATTTGATTTCATCGTTATTTTCTTCACTTGGATTTGGCTTCAATACAATACATTATAGCCGCGCACACTCACTCCAAATTTTCTTTTCATTTCCCCCGAAACATTCCTCAGTGCAAATCCAAAATTCCAAACTCGGAAACCGCCATCTCTGGAATCACAATCACTCCCTTTTCTCTCTCTTCTTTTTCTTTTCAGTGAAGCTTTTCCATCGCATTCCAGACTGAGCCCACAAATTTTGACCCTCTCTCCGGTTCTGTGGAACGTGAATGGGAGTGAGATGAATACTTCCCACTTCCACCTCTCCAACTCTTCCCTCACCTAGTGTGCCAGCCAAGAAGGACCCTTCATGGCTGCAAAGCGCGTGTACCAAGTTTGGAAAGGAAGTAATGTAAAGTTCACTTCTTGTCCTCTTCTTCGTTGCAATTTTAGCTTTTTATGCCATCTGGGTATGCTCTGGTTCGTGTCTCTTTGATTTGCTTCGTGCTAAAGGCTTTGAATTTCTCGGGTAGTTTTGGTTGCAGGAATGTCGAGTTGGAGCTGGATTTTTTTTATTTTATTTTTTACTTGGAGCATGTTTTTATTTTGAAAATTAAAAGTTGGGCGTGTGTTGAAAGTTGAGCTGGTACTGGGGTGGGTTATGTGCTATTTTCTGGGGGGACTGTACAACTTTGAATGCTGAGCTGTGTTATGCGTGATTACAGTTAGTTTTCAACTCAATTGTTTGATTTATGATTATTTAAGGGCAAAGGTATCTGCTGTAATACTTTTAATATTGCGTCTTATTAATTATTTGAAAGTGTTGGGTTCAATTAGCCTGCTTTGACTTTTGGGGAAATAATTTATGAAGTGCAGAATTTGGCCTTCCTCCCCTCGAAAGTTTTACTGATTTTTTTTTTTGCTCAGGCTGTGTTTTTAGTTTTCGGGTGAAAATAAAGGTAGAATTAAACACAATAGTGAGTTTAGGCTTTTGATCCCCCTCTAATCTGTATCTTTGAATGATACTATGATAGTTTTGCTTAAAAAACAATAATGAAGTAATTTAAGAGCTTGGATTGAAATCATTGAGTAGTTCCTTTTCTTCTCTATTTATGTTTTCTACGTTTGTCTAAGACGAATGAGATTTATTTCAAGTATTTTTTTGTGATTCTGTCCTCTGAATAGAATTGTCATGAAATATTTTTTAATTCTCTTGGAAAAGTGACTCCAGACAAAAGATAAATTGTAAAGTGGATGTATCGATTATTGATTGGGTTAAATTAGAATGTGGGATGGACCACTCGAGCAGCACAGACAGATATGTCTACTACTGCCATGTTTAGTGTGATATCCAGTGGTTTGTGGTAGAACAAGTTCTGGAAGGATGAAAAATATATTGTGGTTATTACCAGCTTATGGCCATTCTTCCAAGGACAAAGTAATAATTCCTTTTGAAGAGAATCTGAAATTCCTTGCTCTCGCATGAATTAGTTGTCTGTACAGCTACTGGGTGATGGCTAGTAATATTGATGGTATTGTAAAGTGGAAGATTGATGCTACATAATTGATTGCAGCTGCATGTTATCAATTATTCTAATCTGCAGCCTACAAGAGGTCATCTGACTGGTGATAAGCGAAGGATGATTATGTTTCATCATGTGTTTGGTGCTTATTTGTTTTACGTCATAGGTGTAAAATAGGATGAGAAACATGAGAGATAACTGACCTTCAAAGTTTGCATAATATTAGTTACGAGATGATCATGGACATATTCATGAAATGGTAGTTGGACTATTGAAGTTCATAAAGAAATAGAGGCGTGTAGCCGTAAATATGCCAAAATAAGCTGAAAATACTGTAGATGGGCCAATTCTGTGGCACACCTGCTGAATGGTCTCTGGCTTTTCTCTTTATATGCCTTAAAGGTTTTGAAAGGCACAAGTAGTGTGAAATTTTATGGCATTCGAGTATTTGTTTGCCACGAAATGCCATCTAGATAATCTCTTTTCCTTTTACAGTTGTAGGATAGGATGGTGTTTGGTTAATGGCTGCTTCAAGGGATCAATCATTTCTTTACTAAAGTGTTGAAATACTTTATTGCATTTTTGAGCCAGTTTGCCTCGATGGGGTCTTTATGCTTTAGATAAGATAGGAAGGTTCATTATTCTCCTGTCTAATGTATGGTATTGCCCTTTTGAAATGATGTATCATTCTGCTAATATGGGATTCTTTTGTCTATTAAAAGTTTTAGTTTTTTCGCGAACTATATTTCTGTAATTTTTTAACTCTTATTGTACTTTGTAGTTAATACTTTTCTAATGATCATCTGCAGAAATTCATATGCGGAGGGAGGTTGGTATTTGGGCCTGACGCCAGGTCCCTGTTTGTCACCTTGTTGCTGATTATTGTTCCAGTTATAATCTTTTGTGTATGTGTAGCAAGGCATCTCAGGCATGAATTTTCTTCATATAATTCTGGATATGCTATTTTAGCAGTGGCTATTCTTTTTACTATTCATGTAAGTTCAGCTAATTTTTTCTTTGACTGTTCGTTTTTTTTTAATCTTTTTGTATACATAATTTTAGCTCGGTCTATTTTAAGTTCCGAAGTCCAAATTTAATGCAAGCTACCACAACAAAAAGCTTACTTTTGTTTGGACTGTTCACCACGTATTCTGTCCATCTTCCTCTATACCTGCTATGAACCAGTGCTGAGAACCGCAGAAGTGTGCTTGGTTTAACTAAATCACTAACATCAATTCAATTCATCATGTATCCATGTTTTTTCCCTAATATTTTTTAATTTACTAAATAAAAGTTCAAAGCTGTTTCGGTAAATGGTTATAGCATTTCACTATTAAGATATTGATTTTCTCTACTGATTCCATATAGCATGTCACAATATAATCTCACAGCCTATGTTTTTAGGTTCTGGTGGTTCTCTTTCTTACTTCCTCCGGTGATCCGGGCATTGTTCCAAGAAATTCTCATCCACCAGAAGAAGAGTTTCGTTACGATTCTTCTGTCTCTGCTGATGTTGGGGGAGCTGGACGGCAAACACCGAGTCTCCAGTTCCCTCGAACCAAAGAAGTTGTAGTCAACGGCATTGCTGTAAGGGTGAAATATTGTGAGACTTGTATGCTGTATCGTCCTCCTCGTTGCTCACACTGCTCCATTTGCAATAACTGTGTTGAGCGTTTTGATCATCATTGCCCCTGGGTGGGCCAGTGCATTGGTCTGGTATGAAAGTTGACAGCATGACCTCTTCATTTTATGATACCAGTTTTCTTATTTATCGGAGTGTGCTATTTACTTGTTTTCTTTGTTCTAATGCATTTGTTGGCCTTTTCTCCAATGTGCAGAGGAACTATCGTTACTTCTTTATGTTTGTTTCTTCAGCAACTATTCTGTGCATCTATGTGTTTTCCCTCTCAGCTCTTTACATCAAGGTTCTGATGGATAATTATGACGGCACAGTTTGGAAGGCAATGAAAGAATCTCCTGCATCTGTGATACTAATGGCTTACTGTTTCATCTCTCTATGGTTTGTCGGTGGACTAACTGGTTTTCATTTATATCTCATAGGCACAAATCAGGTCAGTCAATTTTTTTTTTACCTTTCTGGTTTTAAGTTTTAACATTCTCCATGGATTAGTGTACCTTTATATTAGTTTGTAACTGTGAATAAAGAAAGTTAAAAGGGATAATCTTCATGGTACTAATTCCACACCACTTTATAAAAAATCTTCCATTGTTATCATGAGTATCTTCACCAACTGGGTGAGTGGCTCTTGTGTTGCAGACTACCTATGAAAACTTCCGGTACAGAGCTGACAGCAGGATCAATGTTTTTAACCGGGGTTGTTTGAATAATTTTCTGGAAGTGTTTTGCACTAAAGTAAAGCCCTCAAGGAACAATTTCAGGGCATTTGCCAGAGAAGAGGTACCAAGGCCACTGGCTCCGATCATTGCACGGCCTCGTGACCCAGATGATGGCTTGGGAGGAGATCGGCGCCCAAAGGTTGAAGATGATCTTGACATTGGTGAAGACCTATTGAAGATATCACAGCGCAGGAACATTGAAGAACTTGATGAGGAGATTCGTGGCAGAGGGAGCAATGGAGCACCCCACCATACATCTGAACCTGACTCAATTTTGTCCGCAGATCATCGAGCTCCCACCATTCGATCAGATGCTAGGCACTCGAGTTGGGACAGGAGTGGAAACTGGGAAATTGCACAAGAGGTTCTTGCCAATTCAAATGTCACAGAAAGCAGAAACTATGTGACTTCAAAGGAAATGCGGCAATGAGGTATTTTTAATGGCATCAATCAAACATATATGATGTGGGTTCCTTGGATACTAAAGATTGAAAAGAAAGATTGAAACTTGGTATAAAAACTTAGCCTACCTTTTTTTGTGGTAACCCTAGTTCTTTGGGAAAGCATATAAATGCGTGCATGTAATTTGTTTGAGAGACAGTGTCCTTTTTTTATCCCTTATTTGTTAACAGTCCAATATATGGATCTCATCTTTACCTGGTTTTATTCTTTGTGTAAATAACCAGTTATGATACTGAAAAAGCTTCTCTACATATACTGCATCATTTCAGGCACTGTAAAAATGGGCCCTCTGATGTTGTAAGTGCTTTTACGTTGCCATTGATGTGATTGTGAGTGTTTTTTATTGTTCTATGTGTCTTTCACATTTGGCCTTAGAATCTCTATTGCTCAAGAGGTAAGTAAAGTTCGTTAAAGATTGAGTGAGATTGGATAGATAAATTAATCAAATATTTATTCAATAAATTATTATAAGATGAGACCCGGTTACTGAAAAACTTAAAAAGAAGATATAAACTTTTATTTTTGGTAAATTTGGGAAATTTATTTAAATAAGTTATAACAAAAATACAGAAAAAGTTAACTCTAATTTTCTTTAAATGTTTCCTTTTGGATTAAAAGGAAGGCCATTTGTTTTAATATTTGTGGCAGATTGATTAAATTGGCGCTGATTACATAAATAGTTATTTGGAATATTTTACGTAAGTGTTGTTCTTGTTAAATATGCTGAACTACTTAGCAATATATAATCATGATTTTTTTCTTTTTTTAACTTTAACAGTCTCTCAGTGACATTTGTAGGGACCACAATTTGGCAAATAAGGATTGGGCAATTTCTTCCTGCACTTCCTTTATTCTTCCGGCACCCAATAAGTCCTGTAATCCCCAAACTATCCTCGTTAAAAATATAATAAAAATCCTTGTATGTTTTTTTTTTTTTCATATTTTTTGGATTAAGTATTTTAGAAGTTATTTTCATATTTGAAAAATAACTTTCAAAATATCCAATTTAAAAAATATAAAAAATACATTTTGAATTGAATATTTACAAATATTTTCAAATTTAAAAATTCCAAAACATTCAATCTAGAATATATAAATATTTTTAAAATAAATGTTTCAGAAAAATATTTTCAAATTTCAAAAATATTTATTTAAAAAGAATACATCATAAATCAGGTGTTTTGAAATATATTTTCAGATTCAAAAATATAAATATAAAAATATTTAAATATTTTGAGAAACACTTCCAAATTAAGTAAGGTTTTACATTTCAGAGTTTTTTAATATAAAGGCAAAACGAAAATTTTAAATTCAATAAGGTGCAGGAAGAAAAAAAGGGGATGCAAAAAGAAGCAGCTAAAGGATTGTTAACACGGGTTGGATAGCCAATGCATTTAAATAAGGAAACAAGTTAAATTTCATTTTATAAAATTAATTCATATTTACGTATTTAACTAAAGAACTTATAGTGTTTATTAAGAACTTTTTATTCAGATTAAATTTAAATATACTTTTTTTACCAGTATTACAGGATTTGAATTTATGATTCTCTAAAAATACTAATAATTAAAAAGGAATTACATGCTGAAATCCTTAAACACAATTTAAGGATAACATTAAATTTTATTATTTAATTATTTTAGCGTTATAATTATGTTAAAATTATTTTATCATTTAATATTTAAAAAAAAATTTCGTTTGATAAAAGAAATTATAAATGATTATTGTATAATATTTATGTATATCTTTAAATAGAGTAAAACAAAATTAATAATTATTGAGATTTATTAAATATCACAATTAATTATAAATTTATGGAAGATTCAATGCATTTTAATTATTATATAAAGGTATCTACTTAAAGCTCATCTTTTTTGTTTCTGTCTTAATAAAAGTTTAGTACAATTCAAATTTATCTTATGTATTATTATCCGCAATATCATCAAATTAAAACTTCATAAATTGACAACACCTATTCTCTTTATTGGTAAATAAAAATTTTAATTAGAACAAAATTAATAATTATTAAGATTAAAGTTTATTAACATTTATAAGATTTAATAGTTTTTAATTATTTTTAATCATTATAAAATTCAACAAAATTTATCTTATGTGTATTGTTATCTCTAATATCATTTAATTAAAAATTAATACAGTAACAACACCTATTCTCTCCTTTGGTAGAACAAAATTCAAATCTAGTAAGTAAAAATTTAAGGGTGTTTTTCTGTCGCACCTCACCTTTTTAACTAAATGAGTTTGAATTAAAATAAAACTCAATTAAGACAAATGAATAAGATTTTAATAATTAAAACAAAATTCAAGCCCAATTAAAGATTAAGGTTTTTTTCTTCTGCTACACCCTTCAATTAGACTATAAAATCCAATTTAAACAATTATTGTAGCACTGGCATCTCTTTCCCTTATTTTAATAGCAATCTTGTACCTTAATTTTCATAAAATCGATTGATTTTATTTTAATAATTTATATTATTTTCATTGTAGTAAGTAAAATCTATTATTCATTTAATTCCACATCTTGTAAAAGTTAATATAATTAAAAATTCATACAATTATTATTAAACTTATTTTTTAATTAAAAATTAATATAAAGTTATAACATCATTCAATTAAAAATTAATTTACTAAGAATTTGTATCATGTATTAAATATTATCTTATATATCTCATCTATTTGCATCATGCATTAAGAATGTTTGAATTTGTGGTAAATTGTTATGTGTGTTGTCACCGTTTTACAATTATTATTAAAATTTATTTTCTAATTAAAAATTAATACAAAGTTGTAACATCATCCAATTAAAAATTAATATAATTAAATTTTTTCTTTTTTTGAGATGTGAATGTAATTAGAGTGCATTCATTATTAAAAATTATCATATTATATGAGATTCTTCTTACATATTTTTTTTTTGTTATTTTTACTAAGAATCTTAATCAATAGATAATTTATTTGTGGATAATTATTTACTACCAAACTATAAAATTTTTAAGTATTTTTTACAAAATTTGTTATGAAAAGTGTTTTATGCAAAATATTTTGTAAAAAAATTGGCAACAATTTTCTGCAATTGTTTTTTTTTTCATAACAAAATTTATATGTATTTACTATGAAAAAAATTTCAAAACAAAATTGATTGGAAATGCGAGTTTTTTTAGTAGTAATTTAAAATAAGTACATAAAATTTGTGAAAATACAATTTAACATATACTAAATTAGTAATTACTTATAGGTATGTTTTCATTTGTATCTGGAAAGTGATGAATTTTGTAAAGTTAAATTTTGATTAAGGATCAAAGAAGGATTAATTTTATTTTCTTAGATGTGTGTTTGGTGATATATATTTATGTTTGTATAAGAAAGTAAAATATATTATCCGTGTTATGATACCACAATTTACATCATAGGAATCATCTGTGATCCTAAGCTTAATTTCGATTTTAACTACTTTCAGCTCTTGATTAATGATCTTGATTATAAGGTTTCTGGTTTGTTATAAAATTTGATAATATCAAATTTGATTAATGTTTCTGATTATAAGGATTCTGGACCCTATAAGGTTTGTTGTAAAATTTGATAATATCAAGAAATATAACATCTTACCTTATATATGATAATTAGTGGAATAATAATAATAATAATAATAATAATAATAATAATAATAATAATAATAATAATAATGTGATACCTTATTAGATATACCAAATATTTTGAACATTTCATAGATATATGGTATTAAGAAATATCATGACATAATTAAACTATCAAGATTTAGTCACATAATGTTAATATATGAATATTTGCACCGACCAATTTATCTTAAAAATCACTTTAGTTAGTAAAACTGAATGGACCTTGTTGGGTCGCATCACTTAGTATATTTGTTGGGTGGGGTATCTAGCCATCTTGAAAATCCAGCTTTACACAAAAGTGTACTTTCTTATAAATATGCATCGTCAACCTAAATCCACACTAACAAAACCCTTGATTCAAACTTTGAATCACAAAATGAATGTTTTAACACCATGCTCCCTTATGTTCATCCTTTGCCTGATCACAATTTGACAAGAGTTATGGAGTATAAGAGTGATTCCGAAGGCACAATTATTTGGGTGGAGGCTACTCTTGAATAAGTTACCGACAAAGGATAAATTATCGGTGAAGGGAGTCCAATTACAACACTCTTTGTGTGAGTTTTGCCTAGATTGTGAAGAGAGTGCATCACACCTATTATTCTCTTGTGCAATGTCTCAAAAGGTGTGGAAAATGTGTGATAGCTGGATAGGGATGAGCTCAGTGCATCACAACCAAGCTAGGATACACTTTCAACACTTTCATATGAGTAGCTTGAACACTAGGCAAAACACAATGTGGAAAGGATTGTGGCTGGCTATAGTTGGGGAAATTTGGAGACATAGGAATGAGGTGATCTTTAAGCAAAAGAAAGTTGACACTGAAAAGATTTTTAGTCTTACTCAAGTTAACGCTTGGGCTTGGTTGAAACATAAAATTCCTTCGGTAAAGTTTTCATATAGTAACTGGTACTTCGCTCCTATTGTGTGTTTAAAATCTCTATGATATGATGCTTTCTGTGTTTAAGTTGTCAGGTGAGCATGAAAAGGATTCCCATGTCTAAAGCAATGAGCTCTTCATCAGTGATTTTGCACACTTTTTTGGTTACTCCGTAACAACCAAGAGAACATAGTCTCGGGAGCGCAATGAACCATGCATACCTGGTTTTGTATTCACTTTCTGTGTAATCTTGTAGACCGGCCGAGGAAGGTGCGATAGGGGTGGCTAATCTTATGATTCCTACCCAGCTTGACGTTGGGAAGGCATAGCTCTAGCATTGAAAGTCCAGTTTAATTGTTCTGCCAGATTATTGTAGAAACATAGTTTTGGAGATGCATTGCATTTTTCTCTCATCTTTTTGTAAATGAGTTAGAGCACCCCTCCAGTGCTCTATTATTAATTTTTAATTCTTTGCCGATAAAAAAAAAAACAATTTCACATTAAGAGTCCATGATCATCGATCGTGAGCTAACAGGTAATGGTGGCCACCTAATGAAACAAATTTGCAAGGATTCGCAAGAGATGAATTGCATAAGCATTTTGAGAGCACATTCTGAAGTTGTGGAAGCAAGAAACCATTTTGAGTTTTCGAAGGCAATTCTGGAGTTGGCTTTGAAGAAGACAAAAGAGGGGCAAAAGTTTCTGAAGGAATTGGGAGAAAAAACAAGATCTAAAGACATTGCTTATTGTACAAGCCAATGGACCTTTTATCTGTGACCAAATCTTAGCTAAAGCACATATTGTTAACCCTTCCATTTCTCTTAACCATCAAACTTTGCTGCTTAGCAATATTTCGTTCTGGGCCACCTACTAAAACTAGATGTAAGAGACTTTAAAGTCTCAGCATGCATCAGAAGAGCATATGGTCAACCTTTGTCATAACTAGAAAAAAACAGAGTAATAAAATGTCTTCGTCAGAAAGTTTAAGTGTTTGAATAGTTTGAAATTTTGCATAACTCGTGATTTTTTTCTTTTTATATAATTTGCCTAACGGTTTTGAAGTAGAGTGGAAGTGAGTTTTATTATGAGAAATTTGTTCAATGAATTTATAATCGAGAGCAAGGAGGTTTATAACTCAAATTATGATTGTTTTAGTGAGAAAAAAAATATGATAGAAAAAAAATGTTTAATGAACACAATTTTACCATAGTCACTTTAGTGAATTTAACTAGTTTGTAAAGTTGAATTACAAGTTCAACCAAAAGATAAACATTATATCATTTATAGGACAAATTTGTTATATGTTTTTCTTTTTTAAACCTAATTAAGCATGGTAGCGAGTGGTTGTAGATTCCAAAAAAACCGTAGCGTTAATCTAAATTAGGATTTGAGAGACTATAAAGATCCGAAGACGATGAACAAAGAACTCACTCCCCCACACCAAACCCTAAGGGACCAATAAATAAAGCAACCCCATCACAAAATGAGTTCCTCAACACTACGTTGCCTTGTTGTGGCGCTGTGTGTGGTGGTGCTTTTGTATTGTCCCATGGCAGCAAATGGCGAACAAGGGTTGGCGGAACAAATCTGCATGGAAAGCTTCGAAGACAAGGAAGGGTGCATGGCGCTGGTAAAGCAAGCCGATCCTAAGATCGCGAATGCAAGAAGCTTGGAAGATCTAGCTCAGGCAACCCTAGAATGGGCCGTGAGCAAGTCATCGGAGGCTCAAGCGTTCCTGAAGGAGTTGGCTAAGATGGAGAATAATCCAGCCATAGTGCAATGCGCGAATTTCGACTACGATGGTGTGGTTGGATCCTTCAAGAGCGCCTTACAAGAGTTGAAAGAAGATCCTCAAACTGCTAGCTATGATGCGAAAGCTGCTGGTGATGGACCTGATTGTTGTGACAGAGGCTTGGCTTCTGCAAATATTAACAACCCTGCTGTTACCGCTCTTAACCGCCAAATTTTCCTCCTCAGCAACATGGCCTTCACCGCCGTCAGTAAATACAGTGATTAACTCAATTCGCCACCTCAACTTGTCATCGATGCTTATCCTTAAGTGTGGGGTGTTGCTATATACTTTTCGGTCTTCTTTGGTGTGGGGGAGTGCAACTCATTAATAAAAGAGAATTTCTTTCCTCCACTCAATTTTGCTTCTTATTTTTTCTTTCCTTTCTTTTATATATTTAGATAGAAAGTCACATAATTAAGAAAAAAAACATCATTTTTAAAAGGATTAAAAACAATCTTTTATCAGAAAATAAACCCGCAATTTGACAAGGTACCAGACAAAAAGAAAATAAAGTATTTTATAATATACTAAGAGAAAGTGAGTAAAAGAAATTTATTTATACAATTAAGTCTATATTTTATGTATCTTATATTTTTATAGTATCTTGATAATAAAAATAATGAGAGGAAACACTGTCGCATTCACACTCCAGTAAGGGGAATGAATATACCTTTCACAGATAAATTAAATTATTTTTTTCACAAAAAATTAAAATCACAGCAAATAAAATATTACATTATCAAATATTAAATATTAAAAAGAAACGCATTTTTTTCAATGTCAGATATTAATAAATAAATTACAATGGTACAAATATCAACTAAAAGTATGAATAAACAATCGAACGAAAATAAAATAATTATAAAATAGAGTAAAAAATTATCAAGTATATACATCTTAAAAGTAAATTACAAGATTAGAAAACAAAGAAAACTTCATATTATTTTTTTAAATTATCTAATAAATTAAAGATATTTCAATAATTTAAAATAAAAACATATACGATGATATATAT
>Ga0214543_1003794_pt1 | contig 29103 bp, 35 predicted proteins | sample CNSS2metaG_FD_160094 | JGI IMG/M metagenome (GOLD analysis project Ga0214543, IMG submission 160094) | Root nodule microbial communities from cowpea collected in UCLA plant growth center, Los Angeles, California, USA - CNSS2 | ecosystem: Host-associated > Plants > Roots > Nodule | place: USA... | reverse complement strand
GAGGTGCATACGGTCTTCCTGCCGGCCTCTCCCATGGTCCGCCCGATCACCGCCACTTTGGTGCGCCAGATCGCCGGCATGGGCGGGGACGTCTCGGCCTTCGTCCCGCCGCAGGTCGCGGCACAGCTCAAGGCCAAATTCGCCTGAAAACGGCGCGCTTCCTCTTCTCTCTGATCCGGAGTTGTCATGATCCGAATTCTCGCAGTTCTTGCCGCGCTTCTGTTCGCGGCGCCGGCGGTGGCGCAGCAATTGCCGGCAAATCTCGACAAGGCCAACGCCATCGTCATCGACAGCACCAAGGGCCGCATCGTCATCAAGCTCAGGACCGACATCGCGCCGCAGCATGCCGAGCGCATCAAGCAGCTCGCGCGCGAAGGCTTCTACAACAACGTGCCGTTCCACCGCGTCATGGACGGCTTCATGGCGCAGACCGGCGACGGCCAGAACGGCAACGGCACCGGCGGCTCGAAATACCCGAACCTGAAGCAGGAATTCTCCAAGGTGCATTTTGCCCGCGGCATCGTCGGCATGGCCCGACGCGGCGACAGCGTCGACAGCGCCAACTCGCAGTTCTTCATCATGTTCGCCGACGGCGGCAGCCTCGACGGCCAGTACACCGTGATCGGCGAGGTGGTGCAGGGCATGGACGTCGTCGACAAGCTGAAGAAGGCGCCTCCCGGCTCGCCCGGCGGCTCCGTCACCGATCCCGACAAGATGGTGAAGGTGCAGGTCGCCTCCGACATGAAATAGGCGGGCCATGGCGTGGCGCGGTGGCAGGCTCGTGCTGGTTGCCGCGGTGCTGTTGCTCGCCACCTCCCGTGCGGCCGTGGAGGCCGCCCAGGTCGACACGATCCAGGACATCTTCCGGCACCTGCGCACCTGCTGGCGACCACCATCGCCGGCGAGGGCCCGCCCACTCGACATCACCGTCCTGGTGAGCTTTAACCGGGCCGGAAACATTCTGGGCCATCCGAGGATTACCTATGAATCCGCGGAGGCCTCTGACAATGACCGGCTGCAATACCGGATCGCGGTGATGGAGGCGTTGCAACGCTGCACGCCGGTGCCATTTACCGATGCAATGGCCGGCGCCGCCGCGGGACGTCCATTCGCGATCCCGTTCCGCAGCCGCAAGACGTCACCCGACAAAACTTCACCCCCAACGCAAGAGAGACGAGCATGAGCGTCACCGAAAACACCCTGATCCTCGAGACCACGCAGGGCCCCGTCACCATCGAGATGCGGCCCGATCTCGCGCCGAACCACGTCGCGCGCATCAAGGAGCTGGTGCGCGAGGGCTTCTACGACGGCATCGTGTTTCACCGCGTGATCGAGGGCTTCATGGCGCAGACCGGCTGCCCGCACGGCACCGGCACCGGCGGCTCCGGCAAGAAGCTGAAGGCCGAGTTCAACAAGGAGCCGCATGTGCGCGGCACCGCCTCGATGGCCCGCGCCGCCAATCCCGATTCCGGCGACAGCCAGTTCTTCATCTGCTTCGACGACGCCCGCTTCCTCGACAACCAGTACACGGTGTGGGGCAAGGTCACCGAGGGCATGGAGAACGTCGACAAGATCAAGCGCGGCGAGCCGGTGCAGAACCCTGACAAGATCGTCAAGGCGCGGATGGCCGCGGACAAGGAATAGTCACTCGATCCTCATCCTGAGGAGCGCGGAACGCGCGTCTCGAAGGATGAAGGCCCCACTGCTGCAACCCGGCCTTCATGGTTCGAGACGGCGCTAAGCGCCTCCTCACCGTGAGGGTCTGGCTGTGTCGCGCCAAGCCTGCTCATGCGCACCGATCTCTTCGATTTCGATCTGCCGCCCGAGCGCATCGCGCTGCGCCCGGCGAGCCCGCGCGATTCCGCGAGGATGCTGGTCGTCGAGAATGGCGCGCTGCGCGACCAGATCATTTCCGACCTGCCGCAATGGCTGAGGCCGGGCGACCAACTCGTCGTCAACGACACCAAGGTGATTGCGGCGCAATTGAAGGGCCGCCGCATCGGCCGGGACACAGAGCCGAAGATCGAGGCGACACTGATCAAGCGTCTCGACGGCTCGCGCTGGCAGGCGCTGGTGAAGCCGGCCAAGAAGCTCGCCCCCGGCGACCGCATCCGCTTCGGCAACGAAGGCAAGGTCTGCCTGCTCGGCCATCTCGACGCCGAGGTCGAGGCCAAGGGCACCGAGGGCGAGGTGACGCTGTCGTTCTCGTTCCATGGCCCGGCGCTGGACCAGGCCATCGCCGATCTCGGCAGCCTGCCGCTGCCGCCCTACATCGCCTCCAAGCGCACGCCAGACGATCAGGATCTTGCCGATTACCAGACCATGTTCGCGGCGAACGAAGGGGCGGTTGCAGCGCCGACTGCAGGCCTGCATTTTACGCCCGCGCTGGAGCAGGCGCTGCACGCCCGCGGCGTCGGCCTCAACCGCGTGACGCTGCATGTCGGGGCAGGGACGTTCCTGCCGGTGAAGGTCGACGACACCGAAGTCCACAAGATGCACGCCGAGTGGGGCACGATTTCGGCCGCAACGGCGGAGCGGCTCAACGGCGCGCGGAAGAATGGCGGCCGCATCGTTGCGGTCGGCACCACGTCATTGCGGCTGCTCGAAAGCGCCGCGAGCGAGGACGGCACAATCCAGCCGTTCGCCGCCGAAACGTCGATCTTCATCACCCCCGGCTATCGCTTCCGCGCAGTCGATATTCTGATGACGAATTTCCATTTGCCGAAATCGACGCTGTTTATGCTGGTGTCGGCCTTCTCCGGGCTCGCGACGATGAAGCAGGCCTATGCGCACGCGATCGCGCAGGGCTATCGCTTCTATTCGTATGGCGATGCGTGTTTGCTGTTTCGAGCGGTCCCGTAGGGTGGATTAGCCGTCAGGCGTAATCCACCGCTTCTGTTTCCGCGGATATGAAAGAGGTGGGTTACGCCCAGCGGCCGCGCTTCGCGCATCCGCTAGGCTAACCCACCCTACGCACCTCCCGTTACGCCATCACCCGCTGCGGCAGGAGCTCCGCGATCTGCACCGCATTCAGCGCCGCGCCCTTGAGCAGCTGGTCGGCTGCCACGAACATCGAGATCGAATGGCCGGTGGGATCGCTGAGATCCTTGCGGATGCGACCGACCAGGACGTCGTCCTGGCCCGAGGCGTCGATCGGCATCGGGAAGTAGTTCTTGGCGCGGTCGTCGACCACCTTGACGCCGGGCGCCTGGGCCATGATGGCACGGACTTGGTCCTCGCTGATCGGCTTCTCGCATTCGAAGGTGATGGCTTCGCAATGGGCGCGCAGCACCGGCACGCGCACGCAGGTGACGCCGACGGCGATGCTGTCGTCCTCGAAGATCTTGCGGGTCTCCTTGATGACCTTGGTCTCTTCGTCGTTGTAGCCGGTCTCGGGGTCGATGGCGGTGTTGTGGTTGAACAGGTTGAAGGCGTAGGGGTGCGGCATCACCTTCGGCGTATAGACCTGCCCGTTGAGGTTGGCGCGGGTGGATTCGACGAGCTCCTCCATCGCGGCGGCGCCGGCGCCGCTGGCCGCCTGATAGGTCGAGATGATCACGCGCTTGATGCGGTTCTTCTGGTGGATCGGCCACAGCGGCACCAGCGCGGTGATCGCGGCGCAGTTCGGGTTGGCGATGATGCCCTTGTGGTCGCGGATGCGGCGCGCGTTGATCTCGGGGATCACCAGCGGCACGTTCGGGTCCATGCGGAAGGCAGAGGAGTTGTCGACCACGACGGCACCGGCCTTGACCGCGATGGGTGCGAACTTCCTGGAGATGCTGCCGCCGGCGGAGAACAGGGCGATGTCGACGCCGTCGAAGGAGCGCTCGGTCAACTCCTCGATGACCACGCTCTGCCCGCGGAACGACACCGTCTTGCCGGCCGAGCGGGCGCTCGCCAGCGCCTTGAGCTTGCCGACGCGAAAGCCGCGCTTGTCCATGGTGGCGATGAATTCGGCGCCCACCGCACCGGTGACGCCGACAATCGCGACGACGGGATCGTTACTCACTTTGTCCTCCGTTCCATTGAGAATTTAGACAACAAAAAAGCCCCGGACCATCAAGGGCGGGGCTTGCAGTAAAGCTGATGCGTTTAAGTCGACGACCTACGCGCGCACGCCTCCCCGGGCCCCTTCGGCCGTGGTGGTTTTGGTCGTGCGTTTGGTGGTCGTGAACATGGCCGCGACTTATGCGGGAGAGTCTTGCGGCCGTCAATGGCTTTTCGGCCCGGCCGATGCCGGGGGCAGCCTGCCGCTATTTGGCACCCGCTATTTCCCCTTGGCGCCCGGCGGCTCCAGGGTGACCTCCTTGAGGTCGTCGCCGCTGACGACGACGATCGAGAAGTTCAGCCGGCCGCGTTCGCGGACCAGCCCGCCGCTGATGGCCTTGCCCGCAGCGGCACGCTCGGCGACGCGCACGGCATCGGAGAGGCGGTGCCTGATCGCACCCAGCGCTGCGAGGTTGCTGCGGTCCTCGCGGTCGAGCTCGGTGAGGGGTAGGGCCGCTTCCCCGCCGACCAGTTCGCCGGCGAAGCATTGATGGTGTGGCGCCAGATCCGGTCGTTGTGCAGTGTCTTCACCCGGTAGACCGGCACGCCCGAGCCGCCATCGAAGCTCACATCGGCGGTGGTGGCGCCGGCATGGCGGGCTTCGGCAATCGCCATGGCCTGGCTGATCGTGATCGAGGAGCTGCGGAATCGCTCTATTTCGCGGCTGACTGCCTGGCGGTCCGCTTCGGCATCACCATCTGTGTCGCTGTGAAGCGGTCGGCGTGCTCGCGGTCACGACAGCCTGTGCCGGCGCGGCGATGAGCAGCGCGGGCAATGCCATCGCAAGCAGGTGCGAGGTCCATCGTTTGGCAGTCGTCATGCTCGAAACCCTCGGGCTAGCGAGTGTGCCGGATGATCGTAAAGAATTCGCGGCCGGCCTTGGGCATCGGCCGGCCGCGGAGCGCCGCGGCAGGCTGTACCCGCCGCGGCGATCTGGGTGATACGGGCCTCCTTTGGGGCTGGTGAAAAAAGCGGTCCGCATCGCCTTATAACTAAACCATACCGTATCGTTTTATTTCGGTCAATGACGCCGCACCGTCGCCCCCTGGGGGAAAGCACGCAAGCTCACGGAATTGTCAGCGGGAGGAGCGGCGCCGTGGCGCGAGTTTCGAGGTGTCCTGGACGCGGTCGGCAGGCCCCAGCGCGCCGGCCAGGAACAGTTTGATCGCCGCACGCATGCGCTTCTCGGCAGCCTTCAGTTCCAGCGCCGTTCCGAACGTCGCCATGCGGTGGGTGTGACCGACGACGACGTCGAGGAACACCTCGGCTGCGATGGTGGTGTCATCGACATCGAGCGCGCCTTGCGCCACCAGATGGTCGAAGAAGCGCGCCGTGGTGGCGACGGCCTTGAGCCAGCCTTCCTCCTTGCCGAGCTTGGCGACGTCGGGGAAGTTGATGGCCTGCGCCGTCATCATGCGGCTGAAGGCGACGGCATCCGGGCCGCAGGTGAAGGTCAGCATCTCGCGTCCGATCTCGACCAGCCGCTGCTCGACCGGGATGTTCGAGGCGCTGGAGAGCTGCGTCTCCGCCGCCGCCGACAGCGGCGCAAGCCAGCGCTCGATCTCGCGCCTCAGCACGGCCGCGAACAGGCCGCGCTTGTCGCCATAGCGGGAATAGACGGTGGGCTTGCTGACCCGCGCAGCTTCCGCGACCGCATCGAGCGAGGTCGCATCGAAGCCGCGATCAAGGAACAGGCGGGTGGCGACCTCGATCAGCCGCAGATCGCGCTCGATCGCAGCGGTCTTCGTCGGCCGGCCACCACGCGATTTCGGCACCTCGCGCCGTGGCGCTGCCGGTCTTGTCTTGGTCGCAGTCAATCCCATGCCCAATGATTCCTGCGCGGTCGTGATATCGGTCATTCGCTCTATATCGCGCAGGAGCGGAGGCGTCACGCGAATCTGGCCGAATTGGCCATATCGTCAACGGTTTCGGTATTGCCTCGTTCCGTCACGAGGGATCACGGCAGCGTCGAGGTCCAGGCCTGGCCGGATGCAGCCTTCTCGTATCCGTACTGGTAGAGCGCCCGCATATAGGTTGTGTCGAACCCTTCCGACGGCGGCGCAGGATAGTCGCGCGCGATGTAGGAGAGATGGAAGCCCAGCCGGTTGCGCTTGGCGAAATCGTAGGTCGAGAAGATGATCGAGCGCGTCTGCGATTGGGTGATCGCCGACAGGCTGCGCGAGGCGACGTCGATGGTGCCGTTGGAGACGAGCTCGAAGTTGCGTTCGATCTTCTTGTTGACGAGGATGTAGATGTCCACCTTCGCATTGCCGGGCAGACGGCCGCTCTGGAACAGCAGGGCTTCGGGCAAGGTCAGCACCGGCGCGGTCACGCCGCCATCGACATGCATCTCCTGAAACTTGCGGCCGCCGCCTTCGGCATCGATCATGATGGGCGGAAACACCAGGGGAATGCTGGCGGAGGCCGCCATCACGTCGCGAAACAGCTTGAGCGCCTCGGGCGTTCCGACCGCGGCAATCCTGCCCATGTCCCAGATCGCGGTGCGCTGCGTGTCGAGGTCGGTCGTCACCACGAGCAGCCTGCGGCCCTTGGCATGCTCGCGCGCGACTTGCGCCATGATCTCGGGCCCGACATAGCGTGCAACGAGCTCGCGCAGCCGCGTGTTGCCGAACAGGCCGGATCCGAACACCACGCGCATGATGCTGGGATCGTTCAGGAGGCTCTCCGCGATGCCGCTGGTGTAGACCTCCTTCAGCGTGTCGTCATATTGCGGTCCGAGAAACGCGAACGGCGCAATCAGGCCGCCGGTGCTGACGCCCGAGACGACCGAGAAGGTGGGGCGGGTTCGGGCCGCGGTCCAGCCGTTGAGCACGCCGACGCCATAGGCGCCGTCAGCGCCGCCGCCGGACAGCGCCAGATAGGTTCTCGTCGCAGTGCTGTTGTCTTTCTCCAAGCTGAACTTGGTGGCCGGCTCGTCGGCGTAGCGCCGGAGGCCGTCGATATCCAGCACGCGCGAGGCGCTGGCTTCAGCGGCCGTGTAGGGCGTGCGGGGCAGGGCGGTGCAGGCGCCGAGCGCCAGGCTGCAGATCAGGACCACCGATCCGATCAGCCCGACGCCAGTCTGCCTGATCCGGTCACGCGAGGAGACGGATGCGTCGGTCGAACACGAAGGGTACGGCATTGTCGGTGGCTGGCGATCACGCATCTACCGCCGCCGGCAAGTTCGCCGCGGCATCTCGTTCCAGCCCCCAGACAAAAACTACACTGTATCGTTTCGTTTGACAAGGGTGCGGGCACACGATCCTTGTGTGGGTCGTTGTCCAGTCTGATGCACAAACCGGCCCGAAGCGCGGTCGGCGGGTTGATCAGCCTGCTCCGACACGCAATAAGCACCGCCATGAATCCCGACAATGACCTTCCCAATCACTTTGAGTTGCTCGCCACCGACGGGGCCGCGCGCACCGGGCGCCTGACCACCCCGCATGGCGTGGTGCGGACCCCGGCCTTCATGCCGGTCGGCACCGCCGGTGCCATGAAGGGCATGCACTGGCGCGAGGTGCGCGATGCCGGCGCCGACATCGTGCTCGGCAACACCTACCATCTGATGCTGCGTCCAAGCGCCGAGCGGATCGCGGCGCTCGGCGGCCTGCAGACGTTCACAGGCTGGAACGGACCGATGTTGACCGATTCCGGCGGCTTCCAGGTGATGTCGCTGGCGGATTTGCGCAAGGTCAGCGAGCACGCCGTCACGTTCCGCTCGCACATCGACGGCGCCAAGGTCGAGCTGTCGCCGGAGCGGTCGATCGAGGTGCAGCGTTTGCTCGGCTCCGACATCGCCATGCAGATGGATGAATGCGTACGGTTGCCTGCCGAGCGCGCCGACATCGAGCGCGCGATGCAATTGTCGCTGCGCTGGGCGGAGAGAAGCAAGCGCGCCTTCGCGAGCGCCCCGGATGGCTACATGCTGTTCGGCATCGTGCAGGGCGGCGACGTGCCCGAGCTGCGCCGTGCGAGCGCGCAAGGCCTGGTCGGGATCGGCTTCCATGGTTATGCGATCGGCGGGCTCGCCGTCGGCGAACCGCAGGCGGTCATGCTGGCGATGATCGACGAGACCGCGCCGCTGCTGCCGAAGCAGCGGCCACGCTATCTGATGGGCGTCGGCACGCCCGACGACATCCTCGAAGCGGTGAAGCGCGGCATCGACATGTTCGATTGCGTGATGCCGACCCGCAACGGCCGGCACGGCGTCGCCTTCACGCGCTACGGCCAGGTCAATTTGCGCAACGCGCGCCATGCCGACGATCCACGCCCGCTCGATGAAGAGAGCTCATGGCCGTCGACGCGGAACTGCGCGCGCGCTTATCTCCATCATCTCGTCAAGGCCGGCGAGACGCTGGGCGCGATGCTGCTGTCCGAGATCAATGTCGCGTACTACCAGTCCCTGATGCAGGGCATCAGGGACGCGATCGCGCAAGGAAATTTCGAGGAGTTCTATCAGCGTACGCGCGCGGACTGGGCGAGGGGCGATATCGCCCCGCGCTAGCTCAACAGTCCAAACTCAGTTGCACACGAGCCGCCGCTTCACGGCATGCTTGGTCACGAAGCCGTAGCCGCAATTGTCGCAAGTCCAGAGGTAGCTGATGATGTGGTCCGAGACGTAAGCGGAAGCTTCGGCGGCGACCATGGAGTCGGCGCAGACCGGACAGGTCGGCAACTCGCTGCAGCGCGGATCACGCCTGAGCACTACGGTCGACATCACTTCAGCAACCGCTGACATCGTGGTGACCTCCCTGCTTTAAGACCTAAGTCTAACATAAGCAGAATCAGTTGACGAGGTCGCAACACAAATGAGTTGGTTTTCTGCTAATTAAAGCTCACGCGATTTTGCGATGCAGCGTATTTAACATGTGCTGCATTGCCGCTTGCGTGTCGCCGCAAGCTGTCCGTAACTGCGCAGGGCCGCGACAGACGTGCAGATCGTCGCCACAGGGAGTTCATCATGGACGTATCGTCCAACACGGGTGCAGCGCACCAACCCGGCCGTGGCCGGATCTATGACTCGATCGTCGATGCCTTCGGCAACACGCCCATCGTGCGCTTGCGCCGGCTGCCCGGCATGCACGACGTGAACGCGACCATTTTGGCAAAACTTGAGTACTTCAATCCTGCCGCGAGCGTGAAGGACCGCATCGGCGCGGCCATGATCATCGCGATGGAGAAGGCGGGCATCGTCAAGCCGGACACCGTGCTGATCGAGCCGACCTCCGGCAATACCGGCATTGCGCTCGCCTTCGTGGCGGCCTCCCGCGGCTACCGGCTCAAGCTGGTGATGCCGGAATCGATGTCGATCGAGCGACGCAAGATGCTGGCCTTTCTCGGCGCGGAGCTGGTGCTGACGCCGGCGGCGCAGGGCATGAAGGGCGCCATCGCGGCCGCCGAGGAGCTCTTGAAGACGACGCCGAATTCGGTGATGCCGCAGCAGTTCAAGAACCTCGCCAATCCGGAGGTGCACCGCCGCACCACCGCGGAGGAGATCTGGAGCGACACCGGCGGCAGCATCGACTTCTTCGTGGCCGGCGTCGGCACCGGCGGCACGATCACCGGCGTCGGCCAGGTGCTCAAGCCGCGCAAGCCGGGCTTGCGTGTGGTCGCGGTCGAGCCGGAGGAGAGCCCGGTGCTCTCGGGGGGACAGCATACTCCGCACAAGATCCAAGGCATTGGTGCCGGCTTCGTCCCTGACATCCTCGACCGCTCCGTGATCGATGAGATCGTGAAGATCAACTCGACCACGGCGATCGAGACCTCGCGCGCGCTGGCGCGGCATGAGGGCATTCCGGGCGGCATCTCCTCGGGCGCCGCGATCGCCGCCGCACTTGAGATCGGCAAGCGGCCGGAAGCTTCCGGGAAGACCATCCTGGCGATCGTGCCGTCCTTCTCCGAGCGGTATCTTTCGACGGCTCTGTTTGAGGGAATCTAGGACATGGCGGATCAACCGAGACGGCCGCGCACGCTGGGCGATGCCAGGACCGAGGCCGAGGCGGCGTTCAAGAAGGTGACGGCCAAGGTCGCCACGGCGCCGCCCAAGCAAAACGCCGTGCCCGGCATCAAGGAGCAGGTCACGCTGCGCATCGACCAGGACGTGCTGGAGTTCTTCCAGGAGGGCGGTCCCGGCTGGCAGGATCGCATCAACGAGGCGCTGCGCAAGGTGGCGGGGAAGTAGACGTCGCGGATGGGCTGTAGCTTCTCATCCTGAGGAGCTTGCGAAGCAAGCGTCTCGAAGGATGAAGGCCCCGCTGGTCGAGGCGCGCCTTCATGGTTCGAGACGGCGCTTCGCGCCTCCTCACCATGAGGATCACAAACGAAGAAAAAGCCCGGCGCGAGCCGGGCCTCTGTCGTCTGGGATCCGTCTCGCTCTCAGCGGCGGAACATGCCGCCCATCATGCCGCCGACGACGCCGCCGACGAAGGCCGCACCGGCAGCATCGCCGGGATTGCTGCGTGGCTGGGGAGCCGGTGCCGGCGCGCTGCTCTGAGCCGGGGCGGTGGCGGCGCGCCGAGCCGGCTTCTGGCTGCCGTCGCTCGCCGTTGCCGGGGCAGCCACGATTTCCGAGAGCAGGGCCTTGTGCTGGTTCTTGTTGAGATAACCCGACGAGGGATAGCCGCGCGCAGTCTGCCAGCGCTTGAGCACGGACCGCGTTTCGTCGTTGAATACGCCGGTCTGGTTGGTGTCGAAGCCGAGCGCCGTGAGTCGACGCTGCACGTCGCGACGCTTGTTCTTGTCGAGACCGATTTGGTCCTCGGTCACTTGGGTAGCCTCATCCGTGAAGGTGGCAGGATCGACGCCGGCATTGAGCGTGCGGGTCGCGGTCGAGGGGCCGCTCTTGATCGCCGCCAGCCGCGCCAGCGCCAGCGCCTTGAACTGGCCGTTCGGGTAGGCGGTGAGGTAGGCATTGAGCTCCTCGGACTTGTTGGACTCCTTGACCGAGCGCCAGTATTCGAGCTCGACACCGTCCGAGCTTCCGGTCGCCGCCGGCACGATGCCGGTCGCGGTTGGGGCCGCGGCGGCGACCTGGGTGGTCGGCGCCTGATTGAGATAGACGGAGCCGGTCAGGTTGGTGTGGCCCCAGGGCAGCTGGCCCTTGCGGGTCTCTTCATTGACCTGAGCGCGCACCGACGTCATGGCCTGCTGGATCTCGACGCCGGGCTTGGTGATGTTGTCAATCAACGCCCGCGTGAACGGGCTGTTGTTGCCTTCCTGGCCGTCGAGTGCGGTCTGGCCCGGGCCGGTGGCGAACGCGATCAGCGTGCCTTCGCCGGACTTCATCTCGGCGAGGCCGCTCTGGACGTTGACGCTGCGGGTCGCCGAATTCGACTTGATCTTCGCGGCGAACGGATTGTCGCGGCAGGCGTCGAGGAAGACGAGCTTGACCTTGGCATCGCCCATGGTCTGCTCGAGCGTCAGGTCGATGTTGATGGCGGCGCCCAGCTTGACGTCCATCTCCGACTTGATGTCGGCATCGACGGGCAGCAGGTAATTGGTGCCGCTGACGGCGATGCCGTGGCCGGCATAATAGAACAGCGCGATATCGGAGCCTTGCGCCTTGCGGCCGAAATCGAGCAGCTTCTCAGTCATCTGGTCGCGGCTGAGATTGGAGCCTTCGATCACCTCGAAGCCGACATTGCGCAGCGTGGCCGCCATCGCCTTGGCGTCGATCGGCGGGTTCGGCAATTGCGCGACGTTCTTGTAGGAGCCGTTGCCGACGACGAAGGCGACGCGGCGGTCAGCCTTGGCGGCACTGATCGACAGCGCCATGCACATCAGCGAAGCGAGGAGGGTGAGATAGCGCATTCTGAAATCCCCAGAATCGAATTGCAGGCAGCAACAAATCGGCCACGAACCTACACGAAGTGCCCGACTTCGCGCCACCAAAACGGCAGTTCGTTGCGTTCAACCCGCTGCTGTGTGGCCGAATGTGCACGATGGAGTGTCGCTCCAACGTGATCCAAATCACACGGCCACTTGGTTTTGTCGCGCGAGACGGCGCGAGGTTCACCTGGCCCGGGCGGGAACCGACGAAGCGGGCTTCAAATTGAGTAAATTGCCGAACAGGATCAGCGCGGCGCCGAGCACGGTCCAGGCGTCGAGCCGCTCGGAATACAACAGCCAACCGGCAGTTGCAGTCAGTGGAACCCGCAGGAAGTCCATCGGAACCACGACCGTCGCGTCGGCGTAGCGCATCGCACTGGCCAGGCAATAATGTGAGAACGTGCCGCAGACGGCGATCACGCCGACCCAGCCCCAGACATAGAGCGACGGCCACGTCCAGACCAACAGCGTCGGAATGAAACCCGCAACCGACTGCACCACCAGCATCCAGAACAGGATCGAGAGCGCGCTCTCGGTGCGGGTCAGCGATTTGACCAGCGCCATCGCCACGCCAAATCCCATGGCGGCGCCAAGCGCGATGAGCTGGCCCGGATTGATCTCCCCGGTCGAGGGGCGGACAATGACGATAACGCCGACGAGGCCGAGCACGATGGCGGCGATCTTCCATGGCGTCATCCGCTCGGACAGGAAGCTCGCCGCGAGGACGGCCGTCCAGATCGGCATGGTGAACTCGATTGCCACCACCTGGCCGATCGGGATCAGTGTCAGTGCGAAGAACCAGCCGAGTTGGGCAACATAGTGCACCAAATTGCGGCCGACATGCTGCGGCAACCGCGATGTCTTGAGCACCTTCCAGCCGCCGGCGCGGTAGATGATCGGTGAGAGCAAGACGAAGCCGGCCAGCGACCTCATTTCCATGATCTGAAAAACATTCAGCTCGCGCGTGGTCTCGCGCCCGGCCACCGCCATGATCAGCATCAGCGACAGCCAGCCGGCCATCCACAGTGCAGCCATCATTTTCGACGGTGTGGTGCTCATCTGCGGCGGATACGGAAAGGGATGGACCAAGGAGGGGCGGCCGGTATCGGCGACATTGCCGCCGTTTGCAACGGCCAAATCTGCGGATGCAGCGATGCTGGGCGGCATGCTAAGGCATCAGCGAACAACGACAAAGATCGGGAGACATTGCCCATGCGCATCTTGCAGCCGGCCGAGTGGAAAAAACCGCGCGGCTTTTCCCACGGCGTCGTGACCGAGGGGCCGGGCCGGTGGGTGGTACTCGCCGGCCAAACCGGGGGCGACGAGGCCGGCAGTTACGATCCCGACATGGCAGCCCAGGTCGCGACGGCGCTGAAGCGGATCGTCAAGCTGCTGGGCGAGGCCGGTGCCGGCCCCGAGCACATCGTCCGCCTGACCTGGTACCTGACCAGCCGCGCCGAGTACGAAGCGGCAGGTGCCGGCATTGGCGCGGCCTGGAAGGAAACGCTCGGCCGCAATTTTCCGCCCTCGACGCTGCTCTATATCGGAGGCCTCGTGGACGAGCGTGCCAAGGTCGAGATCGAGGTCACGGCGTTCGTGCCCGGCCCATAAAAAAATCGATCCGGCGCGGGCGCCGGATCGATTGTCGCGTGAGCTAGCGTCTTATTTCGACATCGAGATGTGCGCGCCGCGGAACTGACTGTCCGCGCGCATCGTGACGTTCTGCTTGTTGCCGGACGTCTTGAGAGAGATGTTGGCGTTGAAGCCCGCGGTGGAGGCCACCAGCTCGTAGCTTCCGCCGCTGCCGCGGCCCTGGAGCGAACCGGAGATGTTGCGGCTGGTCTCGGACCAACTGCCTGCAATGGCGCCGCCTTCGGCCTTCACGTTGGCGCCGAGGTTGAATTTGTAGGCATCGCTGGCGCAGGTCAGCGACATCTCCATGGTCGGTCCGATCGGAGCGTATTTGGCCCGGCAGCGGATCCGCTCGGTCGAGCCGTCATCCAGCGTAACCGTGCCACCGCCGCTCCAGCTGCCCGCCAGTGGGGCGAACGGACCCGACTGGGCACTGCTTTCGGTCGCGGCGATCCCAGCCCCAAACAAAACGGCGGCCGCGATCAGCAGCCGCCGGTTCCCGGCGCGAGCCACAATTGGTTTATTGGCGCGATGCTTCCCACCGCCCGCTGCACGGTATGCCTGCAGATGCTCCATTCCACTTCCCCGATCCGGCGTTGCCGCTGAGTTGACCGTTGGCATATGCACCATTGATCGAAACTTTCACAAGTCCCCCGCTGCCGATGGTGCCGGAAACGTTAGCGCCGGGCGCGGTGATCTTGCCGCCGGCAACCGTCAGCATCGAGCTTGCGGTCGGCTCGCACGAACCGCTCTTGGTCACGATGGTGACTTGCCAATTTCCGTCATAGGGATTCTGGGCGAAGGCGGGGGCGGCGAGGGTGCCAGCGAGAACTGGGGCGGCACAGAACACCGCAATGCGACCAAAACGCATGAATTCGTCCTTGAATGTGTCTGAGTTGTTGACGCTTATTCGGACGAAATGTGACGGAAATTTGTTGCGATGCCAAAGCGAAAATTGTGCCTTTAGGAACAATGGTTTATTTGCGCTTTTGGCTCCAATTTCCGAAGCAGAATCAAGGGCGCCGCACGTTAAGGGTAAACGTCAGGACGACTCGGAAAGAGCTTGCTCCAGGAGACTTCGGCTCAGAGGGGGTCTTGGCTCAGGAGAGGCTCGGCGCGGAGGTCGCGAACTGCTCGTCCTGGACTTTGGCGGGTAGCGCCTTGTGGACCTTGGCGTAATCGATCACGTCGGCCAGCAGCTTGAGCCCGAGCGGCGCCAGCGCGCGCTCCCAAAGCTCTCGTGCGGTCTCGCCCTTCTTGACGAAACACCAGTCCTGGGCGGCGATCGCGCCAGCATCCATGCGGTCGGCGAGATGGTAGATCGTGCCGCCGGCGATCGGGTCGCCTTCCTTGATGGTCCATTCCACCGCGGCCTTGCCGCGGTGGCGCGGCAGCAGCGAGGGATGATAGCCGATCCCGCCGAGCCTGGCGGCGGCGAGCGCATCCTTGCCGATCCTGGCATGGCTGTGCGCGGTGATGATCAGATCGGTGTCCGGGGCGATCTCGGAGGCCACCACCAGCTTGGGATTGGCTTGCACCTGCACCTCGATGCCCGCCGCCTTGGCCGCCGCGGCGAGGCGGTCGTCGGCGTCCGCCACCACGACCCGGACGACCGAGACGCTGTGCTCCCGGAGCATGTTCAGGGTGGTCACGCCAAAATGGCGGGAGCCGACGAGGGTAATTCGCATGGGTGTCCGATCCGTCTCGCAACTGCGTCATCCCCCGATAACACGTCCGCATGCCCTGTCACCACCCGCGCAGCGTTCGCGTGGGTTATCAACAATGCGCCGGGCGCCGCTTGCGCGAACTCCGGGATTGCGCCGTCGCGCTGGCTTCCATGCGGGCATGACACCGGCTCGGGAGTGAAGGCAGCGCAGCGTCGGGTTTTTTGTTGTCGCGACGCTGCTGGCGGCCACGTCGGCCCAAGCCGGCGGGCCTTACCCGGCGGTCCCGCCCGAGACCGGCGTTGCGCCATCAGTGGGGTCGATCTCGGACGCCTACCGTTGCCTGGGGCCCTGCGTCGTCGACGAGAGCCTGCAGCGGGTTCCTGTGTTTCGTTTTTAACAGAGATGCCTCGGATTGGCTGATAAGGGTGCGCCAACCGGGGCTGGCGACATTTTCAACCCGCATCCGTTTTCGAACCCGGTTTTGGCCGCCGGCGTGACCGCCGGCGGCCTTTTCATGCCGTGCCTCGCGAAATCATCGAACGGTAACACGATCTCAACCAGCTTGGCGTATCGACGAATCCGTCGCGGATTTGTATTGCGTACCGCGACACCGAAATCGTCCGCCGGCATGGGCGCGCCGCCGGGCCTTTTCGCCGGGACAGATCTCATGCCGAACGCGATCGAGCAGATCGTCGACGCCTATGTGCGTCTGAAAAACCGCCGTGGACTGGACGAGCTGATGATGCACAGGCAGCGGCTCGCGGTCGATCTGAAGAGCCGGTCCGGCTATGATTTCAGCCTGCCGATCGGTCAGATCGACGAGGAGATCGCGATCATCGAGGCGGGGCTCAGCCGGCTCAAGTCGGATAAGTCCACGATCTAGACGTCGGCATCGTGCGCGATGCCTGGCGTTGACGCATTGTCGCAGTCCGAGCCCGGTTCATGCGGAGTTCAGGCCAGCCATGCGTCAATTGCCATGTCGTTTCGTGGGACGCGAATCCTGATAGGCTTGTCCCCATGTTTTGAAGGAATCGTCATGATCGAACTTGCGCTGGCCGGCCTGCTTGCGTTTGCAACCGTGCCTGCGGCGCCGACAGCGCCCATGGTGGAGCAGGTTCAGTTCAGGGGCGGTCCGGGCGGGCAATGTCCACACGGCTACGATTACAACCACTCGAACGGCCGCTGCTATCCCAACGACCGTCACGCGCCGGGTGTCTACACCGGGGGCCACGGCTCGGGCTATGGGCGCCGTGGTGGCCTGTGCCCGCACGGTTACGACTATAATTACACGACAGGCGAGTGCTACCCGAATCGTGCGCACGCGCCCGGCGCTTACGGTCGCCCTCAATATTACGGACGACGCGGCGGGCTCTGTCCGGACGGCTATGATTACAATTACTCGCAGGGACAGTGCTACCCGCACGGGGCACGTGCGCCGGGCATGTATGGGCGGTAGTCATCGCCGTGCTGAGGCGGGCGCTCAGTCGCGCCGGCCGCCGTCGATCACCGTGAACAGCGGCCGCGCCGGGGTGGGTTCGACCAGCAGCTCCTCCACCAGTGCGGTTGCGGCATCGACATATTTTCGGGTCGGCTTGTCGAGAGGGCGCTTGGCCTCGTCGTCGAGCGCGACTTTTGCGGCCTCGACCAGCTTGCGCATGCGCGCGGCATGGTCGTCGCCCGCGGTCAATGTCGCGCGCGCCAGCGAGCGCAGCACGAACAGCTCGCCCTCGAGGCGAAGCAGACGGTCGTTGAGCCTGGTCAGGACGGCGTTGAGGTCGGCCATGGCGTTCGAAGCGGAGGATCCGTCCTGATCTAGCCGCGATCGGTGAACGGAGTGCAAACGGCGCCGGCGCAATTCGGCGGATCGGGAGTCACCGCAGGCGGCTTACCATTCGACGCCGGCCCAGCGCCGCCCGAACACGGGCGGCCTCGTCTTCACGGCCTGCCAGCCGAAGAAGTGGTGCTTGCCGGACCAGGCATGCACGATGCTGCTGCAGATGCCGCATTTGAAGCTGCCGCTGTGAGCCTCGCTGTGCTCCTCTCTGGTCGCGGTGTAGTTCATGCCGCAACCGGTGCAGGTGAATTCTTCGATCGTCCAGATGCTGTTGGCCATGGCCCAGAATGCATTTCAGTGACTGCGGATGGAAGGTAGTCACCAGCATTTGCAGCGGCGTAAACCGGCGCGGGGAAATCCGGTTAACCCGCGTTAGCCAAGCCGGGTTGGGACGGGCGATGCGGTATCCGGCAGCCGGTCGTCTTGACGCCAGATGCGTTGCTGGCAATAACGGCTGAGCCCGCAAGCGCGGAAGTTGCGTTCATGCCGCAAGGAAAGCTGTGCCCGTGAAAAGCCTCCGTCAGTTGCTGACGGGCGAGGACGTCATCCAGCTCGTGATCCGCCTCGGCCTGCTCGCCCTGCTGATCATCTGGACCTTCCTGATCATCCGCCCATTCGTGCCGATCCTGGCCTGGAGCGGCGTGCTGGCGGTCGCGTTCTATCCGGCATTCAGCTGGGTCGCCAAGATCCTGGGCGGCCGACCCAAAACCGCAGCAATAATCCTGACCCTGATCACGCTGGGTATCGTCATCGGCCCGGCGACCTGGCTCGGCATCAGCGCGGTGGACGGCGTGCGTGAGCTGGCGCACCAGCTCGGCACCGGCGACCTCGTGCTCCAATCGGCTCCGGAGCAGCTTAAGTCCTGGCCGCTGGTCGGCCCCTGGCTCTACGAGCTCTGGGATCAGGCCTACAACAACGTTCGGACTGCGGTGCGCGAGGTGGCGCCGTATCTTCAGCCGCTGGCGGGGCCGCTGCTCTCGCTCGCGGGCGACGCCGGCCTTGGCACGCTCCAGTTTCTCGTCTCGGTGTTCGTGGCAGGCTTCCTGTTTCCGCATGGGCCGCGCCTGGTCGCGGCCGGCCGCAACTTCCTGTTTCGCATCGTGCCGGAGCAAAGCGAGCATTTCCTCTCGCTCGCCGGTGCGACCATCCGCGCCGTGGCGCAGGGCGTCATTGGCGTGGCGATCGTCCAGGCGCTGCTCGCCGGAATCGGCTTCAAGCTCGCCTCGGTGCCGAGCGCGGGCCTTCTTGCCTTCATCGTCCTGCTGCTCTCGATCGTGCAGATCGGTGCTTTCCTGGTGCTGCTGCCAGTGATCATCTGGATCTGGACCGCTAAGGACGTCACCACCGCGCTGCTGCTCACCGTGTTCTTCGTCCTGGTCGGCTTCATCGACACCATGCTGAAGCCGCTGGTCATGGGCCGTGGCCTGACCACCCCGACCATCGTGATCTTCGTCGGCGTGATCGGCGGTACGCTGGCCCACGGCATCGTCGGACTGTTCATCGGACCGATCATCCTGTCGGTGGCCTGGGAACTGACGATGGCCTGGATCAGGACCGAGGACCGGGCGGAGACGGGGAAGGGGTGATCTCGCGCCCGCCAGCGCGCGGACTGCCCGCCATGGCGCACCGGGATCGGGTTGGTTCGGCCTGTGATCAAGCTGCGCCGCTAACTTGTCTGTTCGACTAGACAAGTTACCATTGGGGCGATTCTGTTTTCGACAACGGCAGCAATGGCAAAGTCTTCCAAGCTGGTTGCCGCCAGGCGCGGCAAGGTATTGTTGGTCAGACGCCGGTCGGACGGCCTGTGGATGTTTCCGGGCGGCCGCAAGCGTGCGCGCGAGTCGGAGAAGGACTGCCTGCGGCGGGAGATCAAGGAGGAATTGCCCAAGCTGAAGCTCGGCAGGATCAGCCTCTGGAAGGAAGTGAAGGCGAGGAACAAGCGCTCCGGCCGCAAGATGAGCGACGCGATCTTCATCGCCAAGTCCGCCAAGGGCAGGCTGGCGATCGGTGACAAGAAGGAGATCGACCGCGCCGCCTGGCATAAGCCCCGCGGCATCCGCCTGACGGCGACTTCGCGCTACATCCGCGACCGCCTGTTTCCGCGCAAGCGGCGGCGAAGCTGAGCCGCTAGTCCTCCCGCGCCGCCGATCGCGTCCTGCCAGCAAACCTCCTCGATTGCGCCACCTCCGGCTCGGGTGCGGCGAGCTTCTCGGCCTGGAGCTCCCGCATCTCCTTGCGGACCTGGCGCGCACTGCGCATCGCCCGCTTGATGAATGGATGCTGCGAGTCCTCGGCGAAGAACAGCACGACTTCGCAGCTCGGACATTGCCTGGAATAGCCGTCCTGCAACCGGCCGGCGCGATCGCGAAACACGTTCTTGCACCGCGTGCACTGAACCTGGACCGAACTCATGCGCGGATGACAATCACTTTGAAATGGATCGTCAGCTGATCCGAAATGTCTGAAGAAAGCTTGAATGCCGGCTTAGCTGGATGCCGTCAGATATCGCCGAGCCAACAAGACGTGTGAACCAGTTCACAAGCGCGCGGCGAAACCGCTGCTATGAAGACGTCATTGCTTAACCGATTCATTTCGAACGAAACGCCCCAGCGTGGCTCCAAGCGCTGGGGCTTTTTCGTGCCTCCATTCTCACGGCCAAGAGCAGATCGAAAGGGATCGCGCCGCCGCCTCGAACGTTATCGAGGAGGGGTGCGTTCGCAGGGCAAATCCCATATGCATGGCGCCGAGCTGCCGATTCGAGGGGCAAGGCGGCTCGCATTCAGTTTGCGGCGGTTCAAGAGCAGAAACGGGTCCAAGTGAGGCTTTCCACGAAGGCAAGGGTGGCCAAGAAGCCGCCGAAGAAGAGCAAAGGATCGCAGCGCGCCACGATCTCGTCTTCGTCGCCTCTCGGCATGATGGCCCTTCATCTGCTTGGACAATGGAAGCAGTCCGGACGCAGCGGCATCGTGTTTCTCGCCGAGAGCGAGAACAGGGCGGAGCGGCTCGGCAGCGTCATTCACGCGCTCGACCCCGTCTGCGAGGTGCTGGTGTTTCCGCGCTTGAATACCTTGCCGTTCGATCAACTGGAGCCCTCGCACGAGCTCGCGGGGCGCAGAGCCTCCGTGCTGAGGCGCCTTGCGAAGTCCAAGAAGCCGGTGTTTCTGGTATCGACGGCCGAAGCGGTGATGGAGCGGATGCCGCTGCCGGCCAGCCTGTCGCGCCTCAGCCTGAGCTTGAAGGTGGGCGGCACGTTCTCCGAGCAGGAGCTGGAGTCCCGCCTGCAATCCCTCGGTTACGATCTTGACGATGAGCCGGATTATCCGGGCGGGGCGCTGTTCCACGGCCAGACCTTCGAGATATTCCCGGCAGGCGCGCTGGGGCCGTTCCGGATCGAGCATTCGCAGCACACGATCAAACGGATCGTGGCCTTCGACCCGCATGAGCACAGGATCATCTTCGAGACCAGGGAGCTGCTCGTCGATCCCATGTCGGAGCGGCTCGGCCTTGCCGCCAAAGGCGGTAAGCGCGCCAGCCTGTTCGATTATTGCGCGGGCGCCAGATGGATCGCCGATGCCGGCGTGCCGTCGCATGCCGACGGATGGCTCGATACGATCGAGGAGGCCGCGCCCCGCAGCGAGCGGGAGCGCGAATTTCTCGGGCGCAGCGATTGGAAGCGGCTCTCCAAGGGCATCAAGGTGCTGCCGCGGACGGCACCGTTCCAGGCCATCCCGGAATTTTCGAAGCTGACATCCTCCCGGAAGGCGTTGCGTGGCTTCGTCGAGGAGACGCGCCGGGCCGGGTCGCGGCTGATCCTCGTTGCCGCGCACGAGGACGATCTGCGCGTGATGGAGCGGATGAGCGGCGTCAAGGCGGAGCGCTGCGAAGACTGGGAGGAGGCCGCGCGCGGGCGGGGCGGCGAGGCAGCGCTGCTCGCCGATCTCGATGCCGGTTTCGTCGTGCCGGCGAAGAAGCCTCTGGTCGTGGTGACGGCGTCCGACGTGCTCGGCAGCCGCGCGCATCATCCGCAGCCGATGGCGCGCGCCTGGAGCGCGGCCTTCGACCATGCCGATGCGCCGGAGCAGGGCACGGTGGTCGTTCATCTCCAGCGCGGCCTTGCCGTGCTCGACGGCCTGCAGACCGTCAACACCGGCGGGGGCGCGATGCGCGAGATGATCCGCCTGAAGTTCGCCGGCGACAATGCGGTGCTGGTGCCGCCGCCCGATCTCGCCTTGATGTGGCCTTACGCCGCCGAGCTCGGCAGGCTTTCGCTCGATAAGGCGGACGGCAGCACGTGGTGGGCGCGCCGCAGCGAGGCCGAGCGCGAAATCCAGATCGCCGGCAAGGCGCTCGCCAAGCACATCAGCCAGCGCCGGCGGCGGCGCGGCGAAAAGCTGGTGCCGCCGGGATCGGCCTACGAGAAGTTCGTCGCGCGTTTTCCTTACTTCACGACGATCGACCAGGCCCAGGCGATCCGGGACGTGCTGGATGATCTCGCATCCGGCCATCCGATGGACCGGGTGATCTGCGGCGACGTCGGCTTCGGCAAGACCGAGGTCGCGCTGCGCGCGGCGGCCGCGGTGGTGCTGTCGGGCAAGCAGGTGGCGGTCGCGGTGCCGACGACGGTGCTGGCGCGCCAGCACGTCGCGACGTTCCAGAAGCGATTTGCCCCGTTCGGCATCGAGGTCGGCAACCTCTCGCGCGCCACTTCGGGCGCGGCGCTGCGGGAGACCAAGGAGGGCTTGCGCAGCGGCCGGATCAAGGTCGTGATCGGCACGCAGGCGCTCACCGGCAAGGACGTCAGGTTCGACGATCTCGGCCTCGTCATCGTCGACGAGGAGCAGCATTTTGGCGCTGCGGAAAAGGCAAAGCTCGCGGGGCTCGCCAAGAACGTCCATGTGCTGATGATGAGCGCGACGCCGATCCCGCGCACGCTGGCCGCCGGCCTTGCCGGCTTCCGTGATCTCAGCGTGATCGCCTCGCCCCCGGTGCACCGGCTTCCGGTCGCGACCCGGATCGCGCCGCTGTCGGATGCGGCGATCGCCTCGGCGCTGCTGCGCGAGCAGCGCCGCCACGGCCAAAGCTTCCTGATCTGCCCGCGCATCCAGGATCTCGATCCCATGCTGGCGCGGGTGCGGGCCGTGGCGCCGGACCTGCGCATCGTCTGCCTGCACGGCAGGCTGGCCGCGGACGAAATCGACGACCGCATGATGAGCTTCGTCGAAGGCCATGCCGACGTCCTGCTCGCGACCAACATCGTGGAGAGCGGCCTCGACATTCCCCGCGCCAACACCATCGTGGTGTGCTGGCCGGAAAAATTCGGCCTCGCTCAACTGCATCAGCTGCGTGGACGCGTCGGCCGCGGCGGCATCCGCGCCTTCGCGCATCTGCTCACCGAGACGGAGTCCGGACAATCCGAGAAGCGCCTCGCCGTGCTCGAGGAGTTCAGCCGGCCGGGCGCGGGCTTTGCCATCAGCGAGCGCGACCTGGATCTGCGAGGCGCAGGCGACTTGTTTTCCGAGCAGCAATCCGGCCACGTCCAGGTGTTCGGGCCCGTGCTCTACAGCCACCTGCTGAAGATGGCCTCGGAGAAGAGCGACGAGCAGCTGTGGGTGCCCGACCTCAACCTGCCGGTCGGGGACATGCTGCCCGAGAGCTACGTGCAGTCCGAGCCGGTGCGGCTCGAGCTCTATGCCCGCGCCGCACGATGCAACGACGAGGACGATCTCGACGACCTCGAGGAGGAAACCTCCCGCCGCTTCGGACCCTTGCCAAAGCTCGCGCGCGACTTCTTCGCCGCGGCCAAGCTCAGGATCGAATGCAAACGACGCGGAATCATCCGCCTCGACGTCGGCCCGGACGCTGCGGCCGCGACGTTCCTGCCCGGACGCCTGCGCAAGTCGCGAGGCAAGTCACTGCAACGCGACGGCGACCGCGTCGTCTATCACAGCCCGATGTGCGATGCGCCGTTCGAGCGGGTGGAGGAGCTGTTCGAGCTGCTCGATGAGGGGTAGGGGCTTGCGTTTCGTCAGCGCGCGCAACTGCGAATTCGTAGCGGAAACCCTGCTCCACCATTATAGTTAATTTGGGCGTGGCGAAGGAGATCGTCCGATGTCACATGCCATTCGTCCAGTGATTGCCACGATTGTCGCAGGCTCATGTCTGTTGGCCCTGGTGCAAGCGGGCGGCGCAAATGCCGGCTCCGCCGGAGCGGGCATGGGAACGGGGCAGGGGAGCGCTGGCGGCTCGGCGCCTTCTGGAATGGGGACGAGTGCGGGCAATGCAGGTCCCTCAGCCCCCCCAGGGATGGGGACGAAGGACATCGCGCCCGGCGGAGATCTGGGCACCAACAGCGAAGCGACCAATCCGAACGTCCAGCCCGCCACGCCTGCGAGGTCGCGGGCGGCAGCTCAGGCCGCGAGAAATGCCGGGGCTGGTCGCGCTCAAAATGGCCTGCCGATCGGCGCAATTGGCAGCGGCACGAGCAATGAAGATCAAAAGGCCGCTGGTTCGGCGTTCTCCCAAAGCAGATTCCGACCGGCAACACAGGCTCAAGGAAACGCCAGTGTTGGTTCAAATAGTCTGTCAGGGAGAGGCTCGAGCCTTTCGGACCAGATCAGTCGGCCGCGAGCCGCACGAGCTGGAGACAAGGTGCTGGATGCCAAGGCCCGGGTCGAGCGACGAACGACTGTGTCGCCCAAACGCGTTAAGAGCCCGATAGGACCAGGTTTGTAATCTGCGAGCGACGGGGGAACAGGTCGACTCGGTGCATCGCGCTCTCCACATGTGGCGCTCGCGTTTGAGCGGACGGACGAGCTGTTCGAGCTGCTGGATGAGGGGTAAATCGGAAAGTGCGAAAACAACCCCATGCACAGTAGCTATGTGTTTGTGCGATAAGGCGTTCTGCATTCGGCGCGTCCATCGCGGCCGAGGTGGCCCAAGCAAGCGTGGTCCACGACCCGGATCGGGCCTATCGTGCCGAGTCCGTGCCGGAGGCGCCGTCACTTGGCCGTTGATTTGTCGGGCAAAACAGTGGCATCATGCCAACTTCGGAAAATCCGTTGCTGGCATGGCTGTTGCCGAATGCACGGCGAGGAGCTTGCACCGAATCCGTAATCGGCCGGGGTCGCCTGGCCGTCCGCCGGCCGCGCCGCTAACGCGGAATTAATCCAGAAAGCCGACAATTTTAGGCAGTTGTGTATGGGTGCTGCGTAAGCGGATCGTCGCGAGGGCGTTCCAGGGGCGGCTTCCTGTTGCTCGCTCCATGGGGGTCAGTGCAAATGACCACGTCCTTCGAAACGCCAAGCTTCGCCGAAGAGCTCGACGCCGTCGCCCTTGCAGCCGCTGCAGGCGCGCAGGAACCCGCAGGCCCGGAAGCTGAGCCGCCGCCGATCACCCCCCGCCGCAAAACGATTCTGCCGCTGGCGGTGTGTGCCCTGGCCATCAATGGCGCTGCGGCCATCTATACGTCGCCCTCCGGCATGCCGTCACTGAATGTTGCCAGCCTGGCTGAACTGCTGCCGCGACAGGAAGCGTCGGCGCCGAAACCGGATCCGGTCGTCACCGCCCTGAAGGAGATCCAGTCGGCCCAGCAGCAGCACACCGCTTCGCTGCAGGAGAACAACCAGACGCTGCAGCAGAATGCAGCCTTGCTGCAGCAGGATTCACTCTTGCTGCTGTCGCTGCGGCAGAGCATCACGGACGAGCGGGTCGACGTGAAGAAGATCTCGTCGCAGCTCACCACGCTGATCGCCAAGGTCGACTCGCTGCAGAACGTGATGATATCGGACGTGACGTCGTCCGTTCGCAGAGCGAATGCGCGCTACGGACTGTCCGCCGCGATGCGCAAGCGGCTGGTGCGCGAGCCCAAGCCTCTGGGGCCTCTGGGCCCGGTGTCGATCGGAGGGGCGCCGCTGAGCGTCCCGGCCGCGGTGGCGGGGCCGGAGAGCTGAGGATGCGTCCTAGCTAGGCCGCTTCCTCCTCGAACGAGGTATAGACCCGGCCTGTGGGATCAACGACCTGAACGTCCCAGCACCCGTCCTCGACCAGTTCCCTGGCCTTTTTGAGGGCCGCGGCGAGTGACGCCCGCTTGAGGCTGACGATGCCCGCCGTGTCGAAACCGTTGATTTCAAACATGCCGTTCCTCCGGTTTTGGGGAATCCTACACGTTTCCGGCGCGATGTCAGCGGGTTTGTCAAAGTTTCAGTTGCTGGGCCTTGGCCGCCAACCGTATTCCTGATGGGAAATCGTGGCGGTGATGTCGGCCTCTTTGTCTGCCGAGAGGCGCCAGGCCGCTACTCCAAAGCACAAAGTCAGGACCAGGGCCGTCGCAAGCAGAAGCATCGAGACGAAATGGCTCACGCGCATCACCAGCGGTTGGAAGCTACGAGAGAGCGAACACGGGTTGCCGATTCGGAAAATACAGACGGGCTGACCTAAAGCCCTGGTTTCCACATCAAGTCACACAGGACCAAAGGCGCTCACGATCCCGATCGTGATCGGGACCAGCGCGACGATCGTCCATAAGGCGGGCGAGCTGGAAGACAGACCGGCGAAAAAGATCAAGAGACCGAAGCCCACAAGGGCCGCCGAGATGGCATAGGCGAGTGCTTTTTCCATCGTTCGATCCACGAGGAAACGGGATGGATTGCGCCTGTAGGACTCACTGCCGTTCGAAACGTTCCCATGCTGATCTGGATTGGCGGTGCATCAGCATCTCTGCAGCTCCGCTCAGCATGTCAACCACCACTGCGGCTCCGAACTGTCGAACACTTCGCGCTTGGCTGGAACGGTAGCCAAGTCGCGGATCAGGGCGCGTTCGGCCGCATCTTTGCGAAGTTTCTCGATCTGCGCCAGATAGTCCTTCATTGGCAACTGGCTCCGTTTGCGCAAACAAAACGTACAAGCAATGTGCGAAAGCGAGCAGAAGTGATTGCCGATTTTTCCTAGTCTTCGATGGCTTTGGCCTTCCCCAAGGTCCAAGCACCTCCAGCGGCCCCGGCCTCACACCCCAAAAGCCCCTTACGGTCGGGGCCGTCATTGGATCGTAGCCGTGACGTCTGCTCCTGAGCGTTCGCGGGTGGAGGAGCCGAGTCGCATCGCTCGAGCTGCGACAACGGCGCAGCGCTCTTCAAAGGAACTGGCTCCATGCCTCTGCATTCCTCGATTGCATGATTTTCCCACTTTTCGGTCGGCTCGGGTGACGGAGGGGGTACATGGGCACTTTCGATCACACCGCTGTTCTGAAGCAGCGTTTCGATGAGCTTGCTTCTGGGCTTTCCGAATTGGAAGACCTGCGCTCGCGCGTAGTCGCAGCCGAGCAAATGCAAGAGAGGCATAGTCACGAGGGCAAGCCGCCCCCGACAATTCGCAACGGTGGCACCCCTAAATCGCGATCAGCAGAAACCGATCGGCCAAAGAGGCGCTAGGCGCGGCCCCCGGTTCACGCTTCAGAACAAGGGCCGCCGCTCTGGAACAGCGGCCCTGCCGGGTTACGATAGATCCGAGATGAAACTTGCCAGCCCCGGTAACGACATGGTTCCTCCTGGAGGGACGTTCCTGCATCAACAAACGTGAATCCAAAGGAACGGCCCCGGGCGTCCCGGGGCTGGCTGCGGACACACCGAGGCCGCCCGACGCACCACTCAGCGTGGCACGCCGGGTGATATCGTCTGCTCAAACATTCGAGCTGGGTGTCTCAAAAGATACCGTCCGGGATTAAAATTTCGAGGTCTAGGCCAGAACCAGCCCCGACCGCACGCGAACGGCGGCCGGTGAACACGTTCGAATGCGGCGCCCGAGAAAGTAGACCCGCAGCCTTGGGGCCCGCCGGTTCACGCCCGCGAGCCACCCCCATTCGCCGCACGCGGCTTCTCCGTGCGCGGAGGCATCAGCAAAAGTAGCAATTGTTCAGCTCGCTCCTTGGTCAGATTGGCCGCCATATCGGTCCCGATCAGTGCTGGGCCCCTGCGTTCTCGATCGTAGACCATCCAACCCTTGCCGCCCATGCGAATGAAAAATCGGCTTTGCGACGGAACCTCGTCAGTCAATGAAGCATGCTCCCGATTTGCCCAGCACCTCTCAGGAAGCGGCATTCTTCTTTGTAGCTTCATTCGCATATGTGAATCGTTTCGGGAAAAAGTGGCAATTGGTCGAGTTTTCGTTCACAGTTGAGTGCACTGTCACCGTAGATTGTCAGATCCGGCGGGCGGGCTGCTTGAAACGCCTCGCTTGACTTGACGACCGTGGTCACGCGCCAGCGGTTGTTGAGTTCGTGGGGAAGCCAATGATGCAGTGCGCATCAACCGGCGAAGCTCCGGCCTTCCTGCGTCAGCTCGAAGCTCTCGCCATTTGCGCAGAGCAAACCCGCCTCGACCATTTGCTTGGCAAATGACAGGCTGCACACCGGCTGCGAGCCGCCCGGATGATACAGCCGCGTGCCCCGCGCGATCAGGTGCCCATACAGCAGAGCGAGCCGCAGCGGCCTGACCATCCCGGGCGAGACATTTGGCATTCCTGCCAAAGCGTGCGGAAGGCCCTTCGTTCCTGCGTGGAGTCGAACGACTGACAATTGTCAGTCTGCGGAGCATTGACCGCGGCTGGCTGCAGCTAATCGCCCGCGAGCGACTGCATCGCTTCCAAGAGGCGTTCAAGCCCGAACGGCTTCTGGAGCATGATGCTGCCGGACACCGGACGCGGAGCGGCGTGCGTGTAGCCGGTGGCGTAGATCACAGGCATGCGCGGATTGGATTGCCTGCACTGGATGGCGACATCCCAGCCCGTCAGCGAGCCCGCCAACCTGATGTCGGTGAACAAGAGATCGGGTGTGGCTTCGGCACAGAGCTCGAGCGCGCGCTCGCCGCTATCAGCTTCCATCACCTCGTGCCCGTGAGTCTCCAGGATGTCGACCACCACGTCCCGGATCAGGTCTTCGTCTTCGGCTACAAGAACCCGCAAGTCTCCCTCCAGTCGCGCTCTTCGTCCACGACGCGAGGACCCATGCGCGGAAAACATAGTGCCGGCTGGTCGGGCCGCCTCCGCCAACCCGGCCGACGAGCCAGCGAGGCTCAAGCTGGAACGGGTGGCCTTTGTTCCTGCCCACCTGCTGAGCCGGACGGCATTTCGATTTTTGCTACTTGATTCTATTGGTGAGCGCGCCGGGGCTCGAACCCAGGACCGGGAGCCTGGATCGGGCAATGAACCAAGAGCATGGTTGGCGAGGCGACTACTTCACCGACATGGAGCAGGACGACAGCGACGCTGAGGACGACGATCCGGAGGAGGCGAAGCAGCAGGCTCCGGAAATGTGCCCGTGCGCTTGATTCTGCTCATGCCATATCGGTTGTCTCACGAGTCTCGAAATCGAACGCTGCCGGGCTCGAAATACATGTCCCGGCAGCGTGTCATTCTCAAACTGAGCGCTGAAATCCCAGTTGGCTTCGACTGTGCAACGGACATGCCACAGACTTGTGACAGGAGCCCGCCGGTTCGTGCTGGCGGGCCTTTGATAGCTTAATAGTAATGGCGCCTTGGGCGGTGATAATAGTCGCCATAACCGTAATATCCCTGCCGGCCCTGCTGAAACTGTGGCGGCACCGTGCCGTTGGGGTAGCACCGACCGTCTCGAATATCGACGTCGGCGCCGTGGCCGCATCGGACGGGATGTCTACCGTAGCCTCCACCGTAACCTCCGCCGCCGCGATGATAGTACTGCCGCGCAGCCTGTTCTTGAGGAGGGAGGGCTCCGTTCGGATAACACATGCCGTCTCGGGCGCTCAGGTCCCAACCGTGGCCGCATGGAGGCGGGTGTCTTGGCACACCATACTGGACCTGCTGGATGGGTGGCTGAACCAGCCCCGGCACGGGCGGGCCCATAAGTAGCGCTGCGGCGAGCACGGAAACGATCATCTGAGAACCTCCATGGGGCGCAGCGTGCCTCAGCACGTATGAACCCGCTGTGAATGGCACGGCTCACGTTGGCGGCTTCTTGGCAAAGCCTAGGGTTAGCACCATAACCACTGCCAAGAGAACCCAGCCGACAATATCGATGGCGGTCTTGGCTGCACCCGGCGAGTGTGCACACTGTGTGCAGGCCCCAAA
>Ga0214543_1003792_pt1 | contig 29109 bp, 12 predicted proteins | sample CNSS2metaG_FD_160094 | JGI IMG/M metagenome (GOLD analysis project Ga0214543, IMG submission 160094) | Root nodule microbial communities from cowpea collected in UCLA plant growth center, Los Angeles, California, USA - CNSS2 | ecosystem: Host-associated > Plants > Roots > Nodule | place: USA... | reverse complement strand
GAGATCTGCTACTGTTTTTTTTTTTTGGTGATGATTTGCGAGTACATTGAATCTGGAGAAGCTGGGAATTGATGGTGGCATTCATTTGTTTGTCACGACAGATAGACTTCCTTATTCGGTGAGGATACTTTTGGAATCTGCAATCCGTAACTGTGATGAGTTTCAAGTTAAGAAACATGACGTTGAAAAAATTATTGATTGGGAGAATACCTCTCCCAAACAAGTGGAGATTCCGTTCAAGCCAGCTAGGGTGCTTCTGCAGGTGAGTATCATGAAGACGTTGATGCTGAGTGTTATTGCTTTGTGTGAAATTCTTTGAGTGTCTGTTGTATTTGTGGTGTTCAGTTGACTGAGTTTTATTGAATGGTGATGTCAGGATTTTACTGGGGTACCTGCTGTTGTTGATCTTGCTTGCATGCGAGATGCAATGAACAAACTTGGTGGTGATTCTAATAAAATTAACCCCTTGGTAAGCCACGTGTTTGTGAACATTAATGAATTTAGATTGGCATTTTATCATTTTTTTCAATGCAGCGGTTATGTTTTAATGATTTTAAATTTGGTTTCCTTCAGGTACCAGTGGATCTTGTCATTGATCACTCTGTTCAGGTTGATGTGGCAAGATCTGAAAATGCTGTTCAGGCAAACATGGAACTTGAATTCCAAAGAAACAAAGAAAGATTTAGTTTCCTTAAATGGGGTTCAAATGCATTCAATAATATGCTCGTTGTTCCTCCTGGATCAGGGATAGTTCATCAGGTATTTGCATCATTCAATATCCATTGATGATATATGTATGTGTGTGGATACAATACATAATATTTTATTTAATTCTGTAATATTTAATTTCTGAATGTTTTGTGATTCAGGCAAACAATTTTTCTTTCATTTGTCATTCCTACTTGTCTACGGAATCAAGTTTTATGATTTTAATTTTTGCAGGTTAATTTAGAATACCTTGGTAGAGTTGTGTTCAACACAAATGGTGTGCTTTATCCTGACAGTGTTGTTGGAACTGACTCACACACAACTATGATCGATGGCCTGGGTGTCGCTGGATGGGGAGTTGGTGGAATAGAAGCAGAAGCTGCAATGCTTGGCCAGGTAAAACTAACATGCTAATTTGTCATAGAACTCTTAGTTAAAAATTTTAAAATTAGAGAGTGGAATTAATTTATTCATTGAGTATTTGAAAAGTTTCAATTATCTTATTATATTTAGACCTGTGTGGTTTTGACCAATTGAAAAGTTATTTTCAGATAAATTTATTTATCTCTGATATTTTTGCAGCCCATGAGCATGGTCCTGCCAGGTGTTGTTGGGTTTAAATTATTAGGAAAACTACGAGATGGTGTCACGGCTACTGATTTGGTGTTGACTGTCACTCAAATGCTGAGAAAGCATGGGGTTGTTGGCAAGTTTGTGGAGTTTTATGGTAAATACAAATATATGCAAATGATGCAGATGCATCTTCTTTTTGTAGCATCACGTCTAGCTGATTAATCTTTACTAGGATAATTGATTTTTACCTCCCTAATACAGGGGAAGGCATGAGTGAACTGCCATTGGCAGATCGTGCCACCATAGCAAACATGTCCCCTGAGTATGGTGCAACGATGGGCTTCTTTCCTGTGGATCATGTCACTTTGCAATATTTGAGACTGACTGGCAGAAGTGATGAGACTGTAAGTAAACATCCATGTCACTGTCATGCTATTTTATGTTATCTACATGTGCTTAGATGTCTTTCTTTCAGGTTTCTATGATAGAATCCTACTTACGAGCAAATAAGATGTTTGTGGACTATAGTGAGGTATGCTATGCATATATTTTTTTATTGGATATTTATATTATAAATGTCTGGAAGGACCTCTTCTGAGTGGGATTTTTCTTTTGTATAGCCTCAAGTGGAGAGAGTGTACTCATCGTATCTGGAACTTAATCTTGAGGATGTAGTGTCCTGTGTCTCAGGTCCAAAAAGGTAACGAGTTCTTGTGCTTTCCTCTTAAAAGTAAGGGTAAACTATTGTCCTATATTCTTGTATTATGCATTTACACACATGCCCTCCCTCTAAAACTTCCTTGCTTTAGATAAATTAAAACGTTACCATCCTAAATGTTATAAGGGAAGAAAACATTCATTTCGCATAGCACAATTGATGCTAAATTTGACTACAAAACATCTTAAGCTACTTAGTAAACAAATATGTGATGTTTAATAACATTGTCGAGTGTTGCATTTTATATTTTAATGAATATAGTGGAGTTAAGGTTGTAAAATGGAGGGTCTATATAGTAAGCACAGATTAGAAGGGAAGAGGACATATTTTATCGTAGAAGTAAAATTACATTTTCAGCTTTTTAATGGTGTAACCCTTGCTTAAATATTTTCAGGCCTCATGATCGTGTCCCTTTGAAAGAAATGAAGGCAGACTGGGTTGCCTGTCTCAACAACAAAGTTGGATTTAAGGTATTCATTCTATTTTTATTGTTTAAATATATAGTAGTAATGTTGTATAGCTTATCTGTTCAGTCTATGGTGTCTAAGTTTTCATATCGTAAGTATTAAGTATGATTTTTCAAAAGGCATTGCACTCTAAGTATTAGAATATCTGTGTGTGTGCATGCGGGAGGGGGTTTGCTTTGAAATCATCCTTGAAATGTGCCAATCTAAGGCACCAGAAAGGTAAACTGACTAGTTTTAGTGTGCACCTTCGGCACAACTTTAGCACCTTACTGATATATTTATATCTAACAGATTAAAAAGAGTCCAGCCATTTAACATTTGTGACAGTAATGGCCGTAAAATAATCATAAAATAAAAGAGTCCAGCCATTTGATTTTTTTTTTTATAAATGAGATACTTATTCAATCAATTCATATGGCAAATTAATACAAAATACTCTTTTCCTTTTAATTTTTTAATTTAATAGCTATATTGTTTGAAGTGTGCAATGTTTGAACCCTCTTCATGCGTGTCAGCCCCTTTAGCACCTCACAAAATGTCCTTCACTTTTGACTGCTTTGGATGAAATTTGAATTTACAATCCTACAGATATGTGCTGAATGCCTCTTCCAGGAAGTTAAATAGCGCAGTTGACTATATATTTATCTAGTGAAATGATTTTAGAATTTTGGGGTTCGTTGTTTTTGTTGTTTGAATTGTATAAAACTGCATTATTACAGGGTTTTGCTGTACCCGTAGAATCTCAGAATAAGGTTGCAGATTTCAAATTCCATGGTTCACCAGCACATCTTAGGCATGGTGATGTTGTTATAGCTGCTATCACCAGTTGTACCAATACTTCAAATCCTAGTGTTATGCTTGGAGCTGCATTGGTTGCAAAGAAAGCATGTGAATTGGGTTTGCAGGTTAGTAGATGGTTATGCATTTTGTACCTTCACCATTATAATTTTATGATTTAACTTAATAATGATAGGCTTGCACGTATTATATACATAGATCCAACAAGAAGGTTTGCCCCTTGCTATATGCTTTAGTGCCCTAATTGGGCGATATGATAGATTAATGAAAAACATGATCTCAAATTTTCTTTCGGTGTCTGATTGCATTTATATGTTTATATCTTTGTTAAAATGTAATGGGATTACATTTATATTTTTTATATAATTGTTGAAATGCAAGGTAATTGGATTTATATTTATTTAACATTATTGCCTTGGTTAATGTAGCACTTTGTATAGCTTCATATTCTTGCTCCTTTCTCATTTATGAATAATGTTGAAGTTATAGTAGCATTTGTTTTAGGCTTCTTTTTGTTTTTGTCTACTAGTTAGGTATGTATTTGAAACACAATGATATTCATTTTTTTTTCTTTTTCCCAATGTTTGTTGCTAATTGTTTGCATTTGTTTCACAATTTGATATTGAATATTAGGTAAAGCCTTGGATTAAAACAAGTCTTGCTCCAGGTTCTGGTGTTGTAACCAAGTATTTGCAGAGGAGGTAGTCTTTAGTATACAGTCAAGTGTATTGAATCTGTAATATGGTGTACTGAATTGTCTTGATTCCTAAATGGCTCCTGGTGCCTGCAGTGGCTTGCAGAAGTATTTGAATCAGCTAGGTTTCCATATAGTTGGGTACGGATGCACAACTTGCATTGGAAATTCAGGTGATATTGATGAAGCTGTAGCATCTGCAATTACAGAAAATGGTACACACGCTTTTGTAAATAATGTTTTCTTAATACTCACTTAACAATCTCTAAGGTTTTTACCTAAGCATTGGTTTTCTGAATATTCCAGATATAGTAGCTGCAGCTGTATTGTCTGGAAATAGGAACTTCGAGGGCCGAGTTCACCCATTAACAAGAGCTAATTATCTTGCTTCTCCTCCTCTTGTTGTTGCCTATGCCCTTGCTGGCACAGTATGTGACTTGTCAATTGATTTCATTTTGTAAGTATGCATTTCAAAACATGTTGTCACTCTCTAATTTGGACACACTACTCTGTAGGTGAACATTGACTTTGATACTGAACCCATTGGGATAGGCAAGGATGGAACCAAGATCTTCTTCAAGGATATTTGGCCATCCAGTGAAGAAATAGCAAATGTAAGTGGCTGTGGATTTAAATATGACTTTGTCATAAAACCTTATATTAAATTGGAGCCATCACAGTTCAGACCAGGGACTTCTCCGACATCAGACATATCATTTGAACCCCTCAAATACTGTTGTTTAAATTTAGTCAACATCCAATTATCTAGTTAGGAGGAAAAGTTTCTATATTTAAATTTTAGAATTATTTATTTTTAATTCCGGCACATCATATAAAATTTACTCAATTCTAAAAGCCTCATCTCTTAAAATTTATTCTTATATAACTAACAATATCAAAATTCTTTATTTTAATTCACTCATATGATGAGATTTTTCATGATTTGTGTCGATGTTTGGATTGTAGCAAGTTAGAATAAGGGATTTTCGTCGGAGATAGGCTGAGCTTGATTCCTACCAGACCCAAAAGTTTAGTAGGGTCGTTCAGTTGGACCCAAAATTTAGCAGATCGTGTATTGTAGAGAACCTGATCATCTTGATTTGTTTAAAAATAAAATTTTAATATCATGTATAAGCTAAATTATATAATTAAAGTAGCGTAAACCTTAAACAAAGGCATGCTTTAAAAATTATAGTATATATTGTGAAACAATATTGATATAAATATAATATCATGTTATGCATGATATCATCTATTAAGTCTAGAAGTCTTACATAATTATAAAAAAGATATATAATTTCAAAAGAATGAGAGACCTGTTGGAATGACTTGAACCTAAATTTCTCCAAAATGCTATCAAGTACAGTATTCAAAACCAAAACCCGTCAAAGCTAGTTTAGGTCAGGATGTACATTGAACGCCCCTAGTTAGGAATCTCAATCATTCTTTCCATTTATCTTGATTTGCCGTACATGATAGTTATTGTAAGCTTTATTCGTTTTGCTATCTCTTGTATATTCTTTCCAAAACAATGGGATTTTTCTTGTACAGATTTTTCCTGTATAAAGCTGAGAGGATCACTCTCAAGCAATATTCATACAATTCTGAGTTTCCACTCTATAACAAAATAGAACCTTATCTAAATAATGAGGACATTTCTTATCTTATTTTATTCCTTCCTATGACATGTAGTTTTGCCATTCTTTGATAGCAGTAATATTCTATAAATTTATGTTTATAGTTTTTTCCTTAATTTGAATTACCTGTGCTATGCCCCAGAAACTAGCTAGTTTAAATAAAAATATGTTGTCTGTAGATTTTCATAATTGTCCAATTTTCAGGTCGTACAATCAAGTGTGCTGCCTGATATGTTTAAAGATACATACAACGCAATCACCCAAGGCAATCCCATGTGGAATAATTTATCTGTTCCGTCGGGCACTCTTTATGCTTGGGACCCTACATCTACTTATATTCACGAGCCACCTTATTTCAAAAATATGACCATGTCTCCCCCAGGCTCTCATGGTGTGAAGGATGCTTTTTGTTTACTCAACTTTGGAGACAGTATTACAACTGACCACATCTCTCCAGCTGGTAGCATACATAAGGACAGTCCCGCAGCCAGATACCTTATAGAACGTGGAGTTGATAGACGAGACTTCAACTCTTATGGAAGTCGTCGTGGTAATGATGAAGTGATGGCAAGAGGAACATTTGCCAATATTCGCATTGTCAACAAATTTTTGAATGGAGAAGTTGGACCTAAAACTATTCATATTCCTTCCGGGGAGAAATTATCAGTCTTTGATGCTGCTCAGGTAATATTTCTGAACCACGTAATTTGTTGGTGTATTATTCAATGTTTTTACTTTGCATCTGATATCCTTCACTTTCTGAGGAACTGCGTGTTCTATTTAATTTGCTGTTGGTAAGATTCTTCTTGTTGCAGCTGTATCTATAAAATAACAGTGAGCTATATCTGGCCTTTCATTGTTCAATAAGTATCGAATAGCCAGTGAAAAATACTTGAGAAAGATAAACCTTAGTCAAATGATTTATGATTCCCTATCTTTTCATCCAACTATCCCAACGATTGCAAAATGTTCAATCTATAAATCAAACTTCTTACTCATCAACCTTCACTGATCCCTTTTGGTATCAACACTAAATTTTCAGAGATACAAGAGTGAGGGGCATGATATGATTATCTTGGCCGGTGCTGAGTATGGGAGTGGAAGTTCCCGAGATTGGGCTGCAAAGGGGCCAATGCTACTGGTACATTCCGGAGGCCCTTTTGTGCTCTCACCAATTTATTTGTGCATATTTGTTTAATGCTGAATTCGCTTACTATTGTTTCTAGGGTGTGAAAGCTGTCATATCAAAAAGTTTTGAAAGGATTCACCGAAGTAATTTGGTGGGAATGGGTATAATTCCTCTATGTTTTAAACCTGGGGAGGATGCTGATTCTCTCGGATTAACTGGTCGTGAACGTTTCACCATTGATCTACCAAGCAACGTGAATGAAATAAGACCTGGTCAAGATGTCACAGTGGTCACAGATACCGGGAAGACATTTGTATCTATCCTGAGATTTGATACAGAGGTAACATTTTTATCTTCCAATCTCTCATGGTGTTGGTGGTAGTGATGAGTTTCTTGTATCTTACTTGTACTCTTTTGACATTATCCTTTTCCCTGCTGATGTTTTGGTTACTTCATTACAGGTTGAAATAGCGTACTTCAACCATGGAGGCATCTTGCAATATGTCATCAGAAACTTGATTAATGCGAAACATTGAATGAGATATAAAACAAGTATGAAGGCTGAATTGCTAGCTCTCATTGCCACGGATTCTTAATAATCTACTGGTAGTTATGGCTGCTACCAGGAAACCCATGCTATTGTCTTAATAAACCAAGGAACTACATGGCTGCTGCAAGGAAGAGTTGTGACTGTCGTTTGTTGGAGAAATGTGATTTTCTTTTTCAAATTTATGTCATTGGGGATCATAACTCCTTTCATTTTTTACTGGTTTTATTTACTACAGGAAAGTTTTTAGTAAACATTTTCCTTCTATTGCTGCCCCTTGGCTCTTGAGGATTAAGAAAATCAGGAATATTTATTAAAATTAAAAGCATTGTACTGTTCTTTATTTCAAGAATTCTTTTTGAAGATGCATTTTGTCTTTTTTATCAATATATTTAGAAACACTTTGAATTTTTTTACTGAAAACTTGTACAACAAAAAAAGTGAAAAAGAATTCAAGTTGTTTCATTTCTTTTAGATCTTTTAAAATGAAGTCGATTTCGCTCAACTAAAAAAAGACAATTTGACCTTTCCTCAAATGTTAACAAACGAAAAATTCTGTTATTTTTGTCATTGAATATATTTTAACTTTTTGACGGATATACACTGTTCATAAGGATGCTATTACTTCCTCCACCATATTCCTACACTCTTTCTTTCCGGAATTCAGTTTTTGAGACAAATTAAAATAAATTCAGATTTTTTTTTTCAAGTAGAAAATTACCCGACTTCTATTACGAAAATATTTTTTTATTAATTAAATTTTTTTATTTTTTTAATTGAATTCATGTAGTTAAATTGTTATTTGAATGATATGATTATTTTAATTTATACGTGAATGATATTTGGTAGTTAATCATTCTATAATAATTATGAAGGTGTTTATATTTTAAAATTTTAATTTATCTTTTATATAATATAATTATTTTTAAATTTGAAAAATTAACAATAAAAATGATTTTTTTTATGTTCATATTTTAAAATTTTAATTTTATCCCTTATCATAAAATTGTTTGTTAAATTTTTAAAAATTAAAAATTATTTTTACATGTTTTTTATTTTTATAATATATTTACTTTTACATCTTATATCTTTTTTTTATTCATCCATAGATATTTTTTCATTTTTTCTTCATTCATTTCATTTTATTACAATATCATATTTATTTTGAAAAATGTTTGTATTTATGCTAATATAAATAATTGCAATAAATATAACGGTAACAATAGTAACAAGGGAAACGATTCTTTAGTAATTGTAGTTGATTAAATAAAAATCAAAGTCAACTGTGCTAAAATCAATTAATCACTTTTGTTAACCCTAACCAAGTGAGATAAACAGCTAGTTATCAGCATCTATAATCTATTTAATTAAGATTAGTATTACTCATAAAAACAAAACAAAAAAGTGTACTTTTTTTTTAAACCAATTGATATGATTTACTGCGAAGAAGTTTAGCACTACTTTTAATTCACAAAAGTCATGCCAATTTGGTGTTGTAAGTTTTATCATATTATCAAATTTTCATTCATAAGTTTTATCTGAAATTGTGTTATATTGATATAACGTTTAGATATAAACTGAAATCGTATTAAATTGTGTCAATTTGGTATGATCTCAATGTGTTATAATTTGTTTTAAAATTTTAATTGAAATCATGTTAGCTTAACACAACTTCATTTTAATGGATTTCGTAATTTTTTTAATTGAAATCATATCAAATTGACATAATTTTCTATTTTTATAATTTTTTTAAAACTTGCCATTTCAATAATTTAAAAAAAAAATACACTATTTTGGTATTTTTGCCTACACACAGTATAATAATGAATATTTTCTAGAAACTTCTATAAGCGTCAACTAATTGTCTCATTTCTAAGAATTACATCTTTTAGAGTATATCATTGCACGTAAATACAAATATTTCTTTTTATCTTGTTTTTCTCAAATAAATTTTGCTATTACTACTGGAACTTTCTTTGCTCCAACAAGTTCTCAGTCAAAATGGAACATGCATTTCCTTGCTAGATGGATTCTTTCCACGGGAGTGGAAGATATCTAATTACTACACCATAGGCTTTACCTTGCATATGGCAATGATCACAACCAAAGGTAAAGGAGTTCCGAGTAAAAAAACTGGTATACTTGCTCCGTCTATTGGTTTCATACATTTTCTTGAACATCCCTATTGTAAATTAACCCGTACAAATATTTTTTTATTGTATTTTTGAACATCATAAATGAAAAAAGGTAGGAGAAAAAATGAGTTAGCTTACAACTGAACGTCCAAAACTACAGAATGCCACATCATGATGTAATATTTCCTTCCAGATCTGAAGCATTATCACGCAAAGCTTTAGCTGAGATTCAAATCGTACACAGTTGGCGTGACGAATTCGGAAAAACCTGATAACTAAACATATCAACGGGAAAGATAATTAGCGGAAAAACCTGATAACTAAACATATCAACCGGAAAGATAATTAGCGACAACTAGCATATTAAATTTTATCAAACAAATAGCAAGAACTTCGAATAATCCCAAGCAAGGCACCATCCGGCTGTGAATACAATTTGGTAACAAGTGAAAAATGTAAAGCATACATATATCACTTTTCCCTTTTTAGCAGTCTCATTCCTAAAGAATCGAACAGTTTGCAGAAGATTCTGAGTAACCTTCACAAAAAGATATTTTGGGACTACGTCTATTATGATCTGACTATCTTAACATCAATTGAATCCAAAAACTAGAGAACGAGATATTGCAATACAAATCAACACTAATGGTCACATTTATATAAAGTCCTTCAATGCAAGCAATCTATTGGCCAAGTTTCAGACAGTTAACATAATGTAAAACATCGCCAGATAAGCATGGATGTCTTTCCCCAACTGTAAAGTGTAAATAATACATTTCGAGAGTATCACAAGAAAAGGTGAGATAACTACCTATAGCAATGTATACTCAAGCTTTGTATTCGTTGACACGAATCCATTTGGTACTTGACCACTTATTACCCTTAATCACCGGACAACCACCTGAAAAATAATCAAGAAAACCATTTTGTTAATTTATCTCCTCTATTCACTACTAAAACTGGTTTATGTAGCAGCACCGATACAATAAGAATCAGAGAAACTAACCATGTAAGCTTGATGGATCTAATGCTGCATCTGGCTTCATGCTCCAAAAAAGTAAAGCATCGCCCCGCTTCGGCTTAATTGAAAGTCCTTTTTTCCCACAATCAGAAAGCTCATTCCACCATGGCACAGAACTAAAATTCCCTTTAGCAGCTGGGAACACAGTCTCACCCCCTTCTTCAACATCAGTACTGCATCATCAAAAAAGCGATAGAGTATGAACACCTTCCTCATATACAAGAAAATTTGAAGTTAACAACTAAGAAAACACATGATGTCACTTACAGATACATCAGCACTGTTGCTATTCGCTGACCCCCATTCTTAGTGTTAAAATCATCCAGAAAGTAGTCATAGTGAGGTTCGTACTTTTGTCCAACTTCATAGTGCAGAACTTGAAGTCCTTCACCGTGCTCTGTATATTGTGAGACACAGCTTAAGTAATGCTTTGTGAAGTATATAATGAAAAATAGTCTACTATCCTAGATCATAGACCAGAAAACCAGAAACCAAAGGCGACTGAAAGTATTCCATTAAAGGCACATGCACAACATGTACAACTACACCAAATATCTCGATCATAAAAAAAATGTTCACCAGAGAAAAGCAATTTGTGGCGCACAAATAGAACAGAAACACATCTTTGTCATAATAATATTTCAAAGGTACTATAAACAAGATAAAAAGTGCAAAATACTTACCAACAGGAATGAAAGTAAAGTCAGCAATTTTTTTCTCTATTTTCCTGACAATCTTATCACGACCTCTGGCCAGAAAAGTTCCAGAGCTTGTACGTACTCTAAATGTTAAATGAAAACATACAGGTAAAATTTACCATTTTGGCAGTTTAAATAACGCAAAAATAAATCATTATCAATAACAAAGGACTTGAGACAAAATAGGAAATAGTCCAACCTGCTGTCTTTACTCTTTCCTGTTTCACTGTCGACAACCGTTGACTTATGCATATTTGGCTTTGCTATCTCAATTAGATAATCGCATTCCTCCTTCGTCTACCAGATCATTCAGAACAAGCTTTAGTATTTGGAAGGTGGAGACATTATAATGCATCATATTAAATCATTCATGCTCCAAATGAGCAAGAACCTTAACCAAAGCACAATGTCATCCAATCATGCTAAAATCACATCCAAACATTGAAATACACCATTCGAACATTATGCCAAGCATAATTCAGCCAACGAAAACTCAAAAAATTGCCACGATATCATAACCTTTCAATTACAAAGGAAGTAAAAAAAAGTCAAACTCCAAATCGAGAACTACATGAAAACTGAGTCAAGATGAAATCTTAGCACTAAACCCTACATCCATTCCTCTTCAGCACAATCTTCGTAAATCCAACCCTAATTGCACTTGATCATTAACATAAGATCCACCGATAGTAACGTTAAACATCACTTCTCAGAAATTTTTCAACGAGCCAACAATATTCCACAGTAATATGCATTTCCTTTTAATTTTCCAACATTAACCACGACTTTTGAAAAGAGAGACCAGAACAAAAATTGGAAACGGAAGTCAATCAACCACGCATAATCAAGGCAAAATGTCGCGAAAAGGCGAATGGCAACACGAAAAAACTTCGATTAAAATGAACTACAACATCAGCGCACAGCGATTCTACAACCGCGAGTAAGAATTTGGCATAACAGTAAACCTACCAGAAAATTGTGATAAACAAACGCTCTCGGCTCCCACGACACTACTTCAACCCACTGCTCTCCCCTATCGTCGTCAACGTCGGAACTGAAACACACAAAAATAGAAAATAAGAAATAATTAAATAATATATTAATAACGGACAATGAAGAAGGTGAGGTAACGTACGCTTGGATTGTGTTGTGAGCAATGGAAGTTAGATCGTTAGGTTTGGGCAAATCGGAGCGCGAGGATGAAGGAATGGAGAGGATACCAAGCGCGAGAAGAATGAGGACGAGGAAGGTGAAGACGAGGAAGAGAGTTAAGATTAGCGTTGACGAAGACGATGATTTGCGAGGTTGAAGACGAGAGTGCCTCGATTTCGCCATTGTTGGTTACGCTTGAGCTCGGATCCACGAGATCTGAAACTGCGATCAAACTCAACACGTGGAATGGATTTGAAGAGAGTGCGTTATTTTGTTATTATGTCAATAATCCTGTGAGAGTGTGCGTATGTATTGTATCGTGTTGTCTTTGGACCAGAGAAGGTGGAACGAAGAAAAGGTGGAAGAGGGCTTGTCTCTTTCTTCTCCTCTTCCTATTATTATTTCTACACTGCACTCATCATCATCATGCAAGTTTATAAACTTATTAATTCACTCCGTTTAATTTATTTTTATTTAATGCAATTTTGAAATTTTTACACTTTTATTACATTATTTTCATGTAATTTACCACTTTTTCAATAGTTTTTAATTAAATTTGAAAATTAAAACGTACCTTAATTATAAATTTAATATCTTCCACTTTTTCTCACGTTGAGAATAATTTAAGAATTTTCATACGTTGACGTTAGCGTGCGGAAGTGTAGTCTCTGTTTTTTCTCTTCCAATAAGCGTAAACTTAGCTGGCAGAGGTAGAAAAGAAAAGAAAAACTCTGACTAATTATGCTTCTGTGTAAAAATATTGTTAAACTAATGTCTAATGGGGTATACGTTCAATCTTTTCATATTAAAAAAATGGCATGCAAATTCCACTAATCAAACAAATTATTTGCATCCAGCTATATTTGAGAACTTCTGCGAAACTGACCAGTGAACAGAAAATCTTGCAATCATAAAAGTTAGCCAAAAACCACATTACTGACAAATGAAAACTGATTACTTGGCTCACTTTGTAAAAATCTTTCATACTATTCAGCGTTTTGATAATGGCACTAGTTCCTTTGTTTTTCTTCTTACAAACGAGTAAATTTGGAATGAGTATTAATAATTTGAGTTCATCTTTTTTTTCTTTTTTTTTTCAGAGTTGGTATGTTGTGGATTCAGTCAAATTAGGATGGATCAAGTACAGATCATGCAGATGTATAGTTGACCCAGCTCCTTTTTTTTTTCTGGATTATGGGCTTTTTGAATAGTTCGACTAATTTTTATTTTATTTATATGGATTAAATTTTAGAAATTGTCTAACTTATCATTTTTTTAAAATAGATTTAGAAACTTATCTTTAAATACATTTATAGTCATAAACTTAAACTCCTAAATAATATATTTTTAAAATGATATACTTTATATTAGGTATATTATTTCGAGTATGTAAGAGTTTTATAGTACATCTTATTAGATCAATTGAGAATTAAAATTCATTTAATGATCTAAATAAGTGGGAAGATTGTAGGTGTTAAGATTTTTTTTTTCTTGTGAAACCAGTTATCTCCGTGTAAGGAAAAGTAAGTGGATATAAAAATACATGAATCTTAATGCTATTCATATATGTATATAAAAAATTATTTGTTCTGGCAATGAGGACAATTTTAACTTTTATGTTGATTAAGTTGGAGAATTGGATATTGAAGTTCTAGAATATCATTTCAGGCTTTGTATGATCAAATAAATGATTGTTTTGATTATGTTACATTTCGGTATAATTTATAATTGTAGTAAAGACGGTGTAAAATGCATAAAAGTCTTAAAATGTTTGAGATGTTTTTTCTTCTATTATATAAATTACAGTTTTTCTATACAATTCGTTTTAACATTGAGTTATTGTTCAAATAATGACAACTATTATATAAATATGGTATTATGGTTCAAAAGTCAAACTTGCCACTCAAACTATAGATAGAGTTTCTCATTCTTGTGGGTGGCAGCAATTGTCCCAGGGCAGCGTTGCGGGTGGCAACAATTGTCCCGTGGCGGAGGTCAGGTGGACCGAGTCACAACTAAATCATGGCGCTTTGACTCATATACTTTTAAGTAGAAAGAGTTGTGAATTGTGCCTTTATTAATAGTTATAACTTTTGATCATATATAAAAAAAATGATGAAAAAATAATGTTTCATCTGAAACTCTCATCATCCAAATGATGAGTGGTTATTCAAACAATGAAGAGTTCGTGATTTGAGAAAAGTTAAAGTTGGTAGCTTGTTGCATTGAGTTCTTTTTCTTCAATGGTGAGATAGTTTTTATTCTCTATCAAAAAATAATTGGACATTCAACCCTTTTAAAGTGTTAAACAAATAAGTTAATTATGAAATCTCTTTCCTCCAAAGTTGTTATCATTCAATTATTGTGAATGTACTTATAAGACACTCAACAAATATATACATAAATAAAAAAACTTATCCTTTGCTACGAGGGCATGTCACTCAAGAGAAGACATTTCACTCAAATGACATAATATTGGTTACAAGTATATGCTTTTAAGTTTATGAGATTTTTTTTTTTGTTATATGTTTATAATTATGAATTTTGTTTGAATTGATATGTTTAGATGGATATTTATATACATAATAAGATATTATAGATTGAGATATGTTTGACATTTGGGATGGTATTAAGACATTTTGTAGATTAGTCATTGAAGACAGTTACTTATTTAAGAAAAATATACCTTCTAACGTGTATTCTAAATCATAGGGGATAAATTAAAAGATGCTTCAGTATTATATTTGTTTTATAATAAAAGAACAAAACTATTATCACATAGTTACGACCTTTACTACTAAAATTCCATAAAACACGTGATAAAGTAAAAGTTTATCAAGTATTTGGTTAAATCAAAAGATGGTCATTTTACAAGTAAAAAAGATTTTACTAATAATAAATAATATAAGAATTCATTAGACTAAAAAGGATATATCATTTCAAAAATATTAAAAATATACCATTTTCTTAAATACAATAAACATATTATTTTACAATTTCCATATCCTTAATACGAATAATAAGTGAAATGTCATATGGAAATGGATGTAGTTAATAATCATCATAGAAGTCTAAAACCAAACGAATGACGTCTTCTTCAATAACAGGAAGGGAGACTAAGAAGAAATTTTTAGTTTAACCCAAGCGAATGCATGAACTTGGATAAAACGTAAAATTTCTAATGTTAAATATTCTTATAATGATTGATATATTTGTCCTCGTGCGTGCTTAAATTCTTTATGAACTGCTAACTTCAATGTGCATTAAGTGTTTATGGTGATCATATTTTGATTTGGCTAAGCAAAGGAAATAAGTACCATTATATGGACACTAGAATACCATATAATAGAGTTTTCAATGTATGAAGGGAATATATGCAAGCATTGAAAAAACTAAGATTCTTCATCGAAGGAAAAATTTATACATCAAGAAGTTGGGGTTTAGATTTTTATGCTAGGAGTATTGGAAGAAAACTCTGATTTGGATAAACTTCATTTATCATATAGAACACTAGTGTAACTAGGGATGATAATATGGGTTTGGCCCGTCGAGTTGACCCGCCGGCCCGCGAAAAAAACGTGGGGTGGGGCAGGATAGTGAACCCGTAATAGCTCAGCCCGTGCAGGCTGGCCCGCGACCCATATAATTTCTTTTTTCACTTGTGTATGTTAGTTACTTTTTTTATGGACTCTTACATTAACGTTCAAATCCTTGTATAACTAGAAAAGACAAGTATTATATATTTTTTAATGTGCTAAAATTTAAAGAATACATTGTGTATGCCATAGTATGAATATGAATATGATGAAACTGTTGAATTATCAATTTATCATCCAACTCCCTAAAGTCTTTACTTAATTTTGTGAATTTCTTAAAAGTTTACCAATTTTTAAACATTGAAAGTTTTATCATAAAAATTTTTAAAAAATAAAAAAGCGGGCCAGCCTGCGGGCAGCGAGCCAAGTGATGTGCGGGGCGAGCCAGTGATTGCAGCCCACATAAATTGTACGGGGCAAGGCGGGCCAGCCCGCGATGTGCGAGCCTTATGCGGGTCAGGCCGAGTCGGCCCGCATTGCCATCCATACGTGTAACCAAGGTTTCTGTTTGGTTAAACTTATGTATCAAAGATGGATAATGACTCATGTTGTGTAGATTTATAGTATTACTTGTCTGTGACGAAGGTTGTTATTTTGATATGATTCATTGTTTTTTTATTATTTTCACCCTTTATGAAGAGGGACACTATATGTTTGAAGTCTCACATCGATTAGAGATAAGACAAATTCACAATATATAAGTGGGCGCAATCCTGTTTTGTGAAATTAAGTTAGGTTTAAAACTCACTTTATATATATATATATATATATATATATATATATATATATATATATATATATATATATATATATATATTACCCATAAATACTCTATTATATTTATTTATAATATTCTGATAAAAAAATTATTTTACAGTCAAATGAAGCTATTATTTTTTTAAATGAGTTTTACCTTTTTAAAGAATGTATGTTTAGAACTTGTGTAGATTATTTTGCTATATATACATATTAAATGTAAATACTTATATGTTAGGTTTAATTATACATTTTACCACTCAACTTTATACATTTCATGAATTATGTTATCAATTTTTCTCAATACATTGTATCAAGTAAGTGTAAGATTTAAACGAATTTTACCAATTCACCCGTTGGAAGACAACAATGCTAATGTGACAAATAAAACATGGCAAAAGTTACAAGATGGAAACATGACATGACAAATGGAAACATGAAATACGAATTTAATGTTATAACTTGATATTACATTTTTTTTTGTATTATCAAAGTTTTTAAGGTAATAGTTCATTCTTCAAATTATTAAATTTTTGTTGTGACATCGTACTTTTATATGTGAGTAAATTCTAAGAAAATAAATTATTTACATATATATATATATATATATATATATATATATATGAGGTAAATAAAATTGTTTTAAATTATTAGAAAGTATGTTAAAGATTTCATATATTTATTAAATATAGACTTAAATATGTTTTTGATCCCTTAACTTTTATTGAAATTTGAAATTAGTCTCTCTTCAAAACTTTAGACCAATTTAATCATTCATAGTTTGAACTACGTGGATTTAGTCATTTTAATCAAATTTTGTTAAGTTTATTTGACGTTTCAAACGCGTTTAATAATAGTATTTGACTTAACATTAAATCCAAAAATATGTCAAACCGTATAAACAACTTAAATATAATATTTTAATGCGTTTTAAACATCATATAAATTGAACAAAATTGAGTTAAAAGAACTAAATCCATGTATTTCTAGATATGAAAGACTAAATTGATTCAAAAATTTAAAGAAAAACTAAATTCAAATTTTACTGAAAGTTAAAGAACCAAAAACATATTTAACCCTTAAATATACTACTAAATTATAGCTTACCGTAACAAAGTTTACCGGTTCTATATTATTATCTGCTATCATGATATCACAATTTACAAATATTTGATCTCATATTTGTGGAATGCAGCACAAAAGCATGGCATGATAAAAAAAAAATTAAATTTATAATTATTAAATATGTTTTACTGAGTATTATTTTACTTGGTGGTTCAATTACTTTAGAAGGCATTGTCCTGTAAAATATAACGTATATGTAACAAGAGTTTCAATATTCATTCAGCAATTCTATCACTGACACATATAATTAACCAGACGGAACAATAGATGATAATAGAAATTACAAAACAGTGACATGTTGTTTAACATGTCAAGCACTGTACATAAAAGGACAAGGACACACATTTGAATGACAAACCAAACACTGGACAAGGGTTCCCCCACAAAAAAATAAAATAAAATAAAATTGACAAATGAAACAAGGACGTGGGAACTACCAGCAATTTTAGATAATTATTAATCAACAAACTGCATGCAATGTGGCTTAAAAGACACCAATAGCAGAAGCATACAAAGGCTTGGGCTTGTAAGAGAGAAAATTGGGAACATAGGTAGAGCTTCGTTTCTTAGGAAGATCCATGGAATCTATGGCCGGTTGATTCAAATACGCATATTTGCTTTTTGTCCACCTGCACGCGTCACAACAAATTATCATATTCTCTAATATTAAATAAATGATTTATAAATTAAAAAATTAGGAAAATAAAAACTTGGTAATATCATTAACTATGATTTTGTTTAGAGCTAGTAATATCATAAATTATATCGTGGGATCATACCAATGGAAATCCAAAGTGTGACGCAATTTTTCTAGTCTAGATACATTATTTTGTCCAATCAGTCATATTTATCCTAAAATCAACATTACTTCCTTTTAACTCCAATTGAATTTGACTTATTAAGGCTTCATATTTAAGTTTTGTAACAAAAATATTAGAAGGAAAATAATTTAAAAAAATAAAAATAAAAATATTTCGTAGTTGTAATTATAAGATGCCTAAAATTCAACCGAAATTATCAATTATGTATGTGCTTTAAACTTTTTTGTGTCACGTCAACGATTGAATAGAAACTGCAACTTGCTGCATCTATCTGGAATAGCAGGGGACCTTGTAGAATAAAAAGTTCTTCTACAGTTGAGAGGACTCAAATATTTCTTCTGTTTTTCTTAACTACTGTTTTGTTGAACCATTTATTTTCTATGAATTACTTTTGAAAAAAAGTCCCCTGAAAGAAGAATAATTAATCCAGGCATTTTGGTAATAAAGTCTGATTAATTGTCAAATCAGAGTTTTTCTCTTAATTTTAACCAAAATTTTCAAATTCTTCAATTATAATACTTAAGTATAAAACTTTAAACAACCATAATATAAAAAAAATAAGTGAAATATTTACAAATTTTCATTAAAAGAGTATCACATTATTAAATTTATTTTTAATATTGAAAATGTTAAATATACTTATATAATTTTTTTATGCTTTAACTTATTTTGTTATAATTAAATTTTCATTGACTACACTACTTCTTCTGAAAAAAATAAATTATTTACACATTACATGTATTATAAATTATAAATATTAATACAAATTAAATATACTGACCAATCCTTGATTCCAACGCGCACTTCTTGCTCCTTAGCAACTTTGCTATGAACATTTGTCTCTGCTTTCCATTTCACAGTCTCTTTCTCGGTTTCATCGTGGTCACTATCGGTGTTCAGGGACAACTCGAATCTCTGATAATCTTGCTCCTGTAAGACATTAATCACAGAATAAAATTATGCAAAACGAAGAATCACAATAATATCACATACATAACACATAATTAATCAACTCCTCAAACAAACATTTTTTTTTGTGGAACAACAAGGCCAGTTAACCTATACATCACTCATGATAGAGGAATGAATTAATAATGGTTAAATGTTAATTAGTAAATGCTTGATTCATATTGAATATAGTGTTTTGCACGTAAACTCTGAATTGATGAAACATAAATGATATAATTAATAACTACCGTGAGATTGCGTGCACGGAGTCTAGCAGCAGCTTTGATAGCAGCAAGGAGGTGGTCCTCTTCCTCGATCCTCTTTTGCCTCCAAAACTTGGCAATTTCTCGGTTTGTTACACTCTCTTCTGGCTTCGGTTTTGAGAATTTCGGAAGTGGAGGTGGCGGCGGCGGCGGAACCGGTGACCTAGGAACCACCTCCGCCATTGATTCATAAACATCACCTTCTGATTCTTCCTTTCTCTGCTTCATCCTCGATCACCAACACACCAATTCAATTGTGAGCTCTGTTTCTGAGCTTGATCTGTTATATGATCACAAGAATTAGTTGAGATGAAAGAAAATGACAATTAATTTCATGAGCTAGCTAACGCACCATCAAACCTACCTTTCCTCTCGCTATTTGAAGAAGAATCGATGGTTGAATTTCTGAGTCACCAGAATATTGAATATGCAATGCCCCCACTATAGTTGCGTGTGGATGGTGAGAAACGATAAAAGGAAATTGGAATGGTGGTTGGTTGCTTCGTTATTTTATTCTAAATTCACTCACTTAACTGTCTTCAGTCTTAACCCGTAAGAATATTTAATTGATAATTACTTACCCTTTTCTCTCCTTCATGCACTCAATTTCACTGGTCTTTCTTTTCGCTATAAAAAGGACTTTCATTTATTTCGATATAAATAAATCTATTTTCCTTTTCATGCATCATGAATGAAGTTTCCCATCTCTATCAAAGAATATTCAATACGGAATTGTGGTGGTCCCTTGATATTTTATTAATTCATTTTTTTTTACTATTAAATCATTTATCACTATTATTCTGATTTGGCTTAAGAGTAATGATTGCTTGTATTTGTTAGATTTGTGGGTATGGAATGGGCCTATGAATATGTCTCTCTAAAAGCAAAGTTAAAATGATTTAGGTTTGAGAAATTAGGTATTTATGACAACTAAAAAGAGGTATTCCTGGGTGAATCATTTTTATAATTTAAAATATAGCAAAAAATTATCTTTTGGTAATGATTCCACTTGTTTGACGAGTGGATTGATCTAATGGACAATTTAAAACCTAAACACATGTATGAAACAATTGTCCTGAAATTGCTAAGTTTACATATCCACTTGATGGTTTTTATTTGACATCTTAAAGAGTTTTGGTATATCTCATTGTTAACATGGGAAGGTCCAAACAATTGTTATTAAGTTTTTTTTTTTCAATTTATTTAGTTTACTCGTTATATTATTCAAATGTTCAAATTGGTTATTTAATTGATAAAATATATTTGGAGTTGTTGTTCCATCAAATGATGCTAATGGAGTAAGCAGAGACGTTTTTTTTTTTAAATAATCGAATAAAGTATTTAAATATTATTTATTTTTACTGGTAGTACTTTTATCGTCTTTCAATTTAGAGGTATAAATAATTACATTTACAAGACTTTTATTACTCCTCATTTAGTATTACTAATTTCATAATATTATTTATTAACCTATCTGGTAAGCCTAATTATCAATATTATATGAATTTTTTCATAGTTTAAGATTATTAACCTAATATTTTGTTTGGACTAATGGGTTGGGAAAGATAAAAAAAATGGTGAAATAGAGTGAGAAGTGAGATCGTTTAAATTGAGAAAGAAGAGAGTGAAAAGTGAGAAAAAGGTTACGTGATAAAATAAATTTGGTAGTATATTAATATATTTAGAGAGTAGTTGATTAAATATTTTTTTAAAATAATTTAATGTAAACTTAAAGATTTGATTAGTTGGATGGAGCTACCTTTGAGAAAATACATTAATTAGGTTCTTTTCAGAAACAATAAACAAATTATTAATGTCTTGAACAATATTGATATTTAAAATGACTTAAAAGATTAAGTATTGATATTTATATTCAAAAGGTTGTGATTTGATTGACACATTTTAAATAACGGTTACCAACACTGACAGATCTTGGCCAAAATTTCTGGGGGAACCAAAATAATATACTTAATTTATATATTTAAGATTTTTGTCACTAATTCAGGAAAAATTAATTTGTAATTTAATATAGCTATAATTATAACAAAAAATACATATATCTAAATAATATTGTTATCATTCATTTTTTTCATATTCTTGAACTTATCAAATAATTGAATCATAACTACATCTTTTAGCTATTTTTATTTTCAATATAAATAATCATATTATCTGCAAAATATTGATTTTCTATTTTACTAATATGCATATATCGATTCAAAAGTCATCACAAGATTTTGTTCTCATCTTCACTTCTTTTTTATCAATTTTTAAAAAATAAATTTATTCTTTAATTCTTTTTATCAATATACTTATCTATAAAACAAGTTTAAGACTAAAAAAATAATTTATTATAATTTAATCAAAACTTGAGAGACATAATTACTAAAAATAATTATGATAATCAAGTTACACTTAAAAATCCTCTATAAAAAATCACATAATACATTATTTGCTTTTCTCTTTTCATAAAAAATGAATATACAAAAGGGTAATGAGATAAAAAAAAAATAGGGCTAAATATTAAACAAGTATTGCACTAGTGAGACAAAAGAATTTTTTTTTCCTTTAAGAATAAGAGAAGATATGAGAAAGATGAGGACAAAAATAATGATTTTCTGTTAAACATTTTTTTTCGGTAACAAAAGAAATTAGGTAAAAGTAAGAAATGAGTACAACATGTGAAAAAACATAAAAAATAATGTGAAAAAAAATAAAAATGATCTCAACAATTTTTTTTTATTATATTTAATTTTATATTGTACTATTTATTAAAATTAAATGATTTACTTTATAAAAAAAATACTTAATTTTTTTTATTAATTTTCAGTATATTACTATCTAATTTAAAATGATACACATAATTTAAAAAAATTAAAAATATACAATTTAAAAAATTTTAAATACATAAAACTTAAAAAAAAAATAAAAAAGTTGGGGGGTCGTGGCTCTCACCCGCTCCTATGTGGCTCTGCCACTGATTACCAAACTGACACATATATAAAAGAGTGGTATCATCTGGCTAATTAAACCAAAATTAAATTTTAAAAAAAAAAGTTAAAGTTAAAATAAATTTAAATTAAAATACAAAATATTGTAAAGTTATAATTGATTTATTATTAGGAAACACATGTATTTAAGATAATTGATTTAACTCCCGGACATTTTCTAACCATCACGTTGTTTTTTTTTATTAAATTAGTTTTTTAAAGTCATTATTTAGATTTATTATAAAAATAAAATATTTAATGGTTTAACATGTACAAATTTAAGAAGCTACTAATATTAATATTTAAGAACAAAAAATATTTTATTATTTACATAGTATTTTTTTTATAAACAGCTTATTTATATTATTTCAGATTCTACATCTTTTTTATGTCATATGTTATTGATATTATTTCTTATACGTAAAAATTATAACAAAACAATGTCTAAATACCTATCTGGGACTGAATTTCACAGATAATGCTGATAAAATATAAAGTTTAAAATATTCACATAAATAAATAATAAATAATATATAATTAATAATTCCAATAAGTTGATGTAATTTTAATAAAAAAATAAATATTAGTATTAGTAACGGTATAGATACTGTATAAGTAAAAAATATTAAATTATAATCTGTAATAAAATTATGTAGTGAAGGTTAAACATATTGGTTTGTTAAAATTAAATATTTTAAACACGAGTGTTTACTGAGTATTTAAAACCACTACACGAAAATTTAACGTTCTTTTTCTTTCTTATTCTTATGTTGTGCCGTATATAGTGCGTGTTTAAATTTATTACTTGATTTATATAATTAAAGATTAAGTTATATATAATTTTGGGTATTCTTTTATACGAATAATACTGATAGTTTCGTAAGAGGAAATATAATGATGATTAGATTTAAGAACTTTATGTAATCAACAGTCCTCTCTGTTGTAACTTAACCATCAAATAATCAATTATTATCACTCCTAAACCAAGATTAATTTATAACATAAGACATTGTAATATTCGACATTTACGAATAAATCTTACACCCAAAAGACTTATACTGTTCTTCCAACCAAAGGAAATAAGAAATTTATTTAAATATTGGTTCCTTATTTAAAATAAAAATAATATTAATTTTCCTAATATTTTCCTAATATAAACTGTGTCTAGTATTAATTAATCATTACAATTTCTAGGATAATCTTCGCCATGTCCGTGTTTAACGGTATATTGAGCCATGACGTACGTAACGTTATTCAAAGTTCTAATTCTTTTAATTTTAATAGGTGATAATGATCCATTGATAAAAAAAAAAAAAAAAAAAAAAAAAACTATAGTCTAGGTTGTTAGTACCAATCTTATGTCCTTTGACAAAACAAAAAAAATAAAAAATAGTTTTTTGTACCATCCATTAGACACTTCCTCGTGGCCCTTCCCCAAATCAAAAGGGTGAAAACTGGTATAGTCAAATATTTTAAGCACAAAACAACTTGTTGAACTTATGATTCATTCAAGAAGGTTAGGTACGTATCATATTTCAAGGTCAATATATTGTATTATAAAAAAAAATGTTTGTTAAACAATTGAAATTGTTAGGATATTGATAAAAGGAATGATTCTTCTCATTTATTTTCTCTAGAAAGAATATTTTGAATTTAATAATAATAATAATATGATTACAATATTTAATGAAAAAAATAATAATTATCATACTATTAAAATTAAAAGTTTAATACACATAAAATGATTTATTAAGTTTTTAATTAAAATTTCTTTTATACACCTTAACATATTTTCAAGCACGAGAAAAAAATAGATAAAGTTTTAGAATTAATTTATGTATTATTTTTCTCTCTCCGTTTGTTGATCTCAGTTATCCATTTACACATATGCATTGACAATAGTACAGGTGGTAGAGTTCAAGGTTTTGGATTAAGTATCTTAAATTAAATGTCAAACAGAAGCAACTTCGGAATAGGTTTATTTTTGTTATTTAAATTAAAAAGAATAGTTTTAGAGAGTTTCAATTTAAATTTTATTAATATTATGTACTTAGTACCATATAGTCATTAAAAAAACACGTGACCATTAGTTATTTAATTGAGCTTATTGATTAAACACTTGTATTAAAAATATTTGATTGATTAGAAATATATTGAAGCAAATATTATATTGTCAATATAATTATTTTCAATTATTAAAAATATTATTGTGACGTATGAAGATTAGTTAAGTAATTCTTGTTTTTTTAATTGTCTTACCATTTGATAGTTCAATATTATCTAGTTTAATAGTTAAAATTTGTTTGATGATTTACTATTATTTCTTTCGGGTGTTCTTTTGAGGGAATGGATATGGGGGGGTGTGAAAATGAATTTGTGTATATTTGGATGGATAAATTTTAGTGTTTTTTTTAGTGAATTTAGAGTAAAGTGAATGGATTTAGAGATAAGTTTTATGAAAGTTAGTGAGAGATTTGATTGATGTAATAGATAAAATTAATTGTAAAAATATATTGAATTAAGAAGTTACCAAAATACCCTTGATGGAAAAAAAGAATAATTTTGTAATTTGATGTTATAAAAATAATTATAATTAAGTAATACGAATTAAAAAATATTAAAATTGTATGAAATTTTAAAATAAAAATATTAAATTTTTATGAATGTAAAAAAATTTATCCAATTAAATTTTAAAAAAAAATTATACAAAGTTATATAAATAAAGTTAAAAAAAAAGTTAATAAAAAAGTTAAACAAAGTAAAAAAAACATACACACACGACACCGGTGTCATAACCCGTGTTATTCCCTTAATGTTAAGGCACCGGTTACATAATCGGTGCCATCAACACAACACACACTTGCACACTTGCAACACCGGTGCATATCACCACCACGCCACCTCGTGCAATCACAGCCCACCCCTTCCTCGCCCACCACACTCAACCAACTCATCTTCTTCCCCCTCCGTGGACTCAACAAGGGCATTTTTGTCATTTGTCTAACTCCACGGTAGTATCATCGTTGTTGTTTTGAGGGGATGAATTAATTCATCTATCCCCCAAATACGCTCTCACATATCTACGAAATCATTGAAAACGAACGCGCTCATACTTGAAAATCCGTTCTCTCAAATAACGTTAAATAATGTCATTCCCATAACGAACGTTGCGTTAATAATTTTAGTCAGATTTTAATATTATGATAAGAAGTAAAATAAAAATTGAATTTATTTAATAAACTTAATTTAAAAGGTTGATTTAGGTTTAAAATTTATTTTTTTAACATGGTATAAGAATTATATCAGAGACTATCCTTGCGAATTTTGTTGTTTGATAGGTTTATTATCCACTCATTATCATACTACTCACAAATATACAATCATATATAGTCTCTACTCAAGATGATGTATATGTCTCAGCACGAGAGATGTATATGTCTAAGCATGAAGGGTATATTGGATATGAGACATCAACTAAAAATAAAATCAAATTACACAATATAAATAAATGTAAATTTTACCTTATAAATCAATTTAGTATGATTGATTTTGTATTCTCTACTTGGACCATGTTAAACTCATTATTTTGATCATTAGATTTTGAAGTTAATAATTAATGCTTCAATTGAACCACATTGACATTCTGTATTTTGTTAACCTCTTGTTGACTATTCTTTGTTAATTTACCAGGCTTAAGACATATTTTGGTCATCTTCCTCCTCCATCCATCACCATTTTCCCCCTTTCACCATTTTTTCCCCTTTTTCATCCCCTTTTAGGATTTATTTACCATCCACACTTTGACATTTTTTATTTATTTTTATTCCTATTAATTCCTTCTACCTCAAGGCCCTACATTTTTTTTCATTCTTCTATTTTTTTCCCCTCTTTTTCTTCGGATTCTTTTCACCTTTCAGTGAATCAATAAAATCCCGGATTTTGAGCTTAACTCACGACAAGTTGGGTTTTTCAAAATTAAACTTTTTTATTTTGAGTTGTTATTAAAAGAAGAAAAGAAAGGGGGTAATGAGTGGAATGTGTGATGAAGAAGAGAGGTGGTGATGGAAGGTCGAAGGAAAATAATTAACAACAATAGTAAGAAAAAAAAAATCAAAACAGTGAGATATTGAAATTTAAAACAGTGTTAATATAATTTAACATAAGAAATCACATTAAATTATTTTAAAATAAATAGAAAATCGAATTGAAAAAACAAAATTAAAGAATCGCATTTGATAAACTCCATAAATATTAAGAACAAAATACTAACTAAACTTTTACATTATTATTTGTTTGGTTTACCTAATATTTGTTTTATGATGTAGAGTTTAGATTTACATGACATTCCTTTGAGTTATGGGAGTCAAAATTAGTTAACTCCTCCTACCATTGATTTGCTATTAGATATGATCAGGTTAACCTATCATTATATATATATATATATATATATATATATATATATATATATATATATATATATATATATATATATATATATATATATATATATAAAATGATATATATATATATATATATAAATTAAAATTATATTTAATCATATAAATATTTTTTAATTCATAAATTAATACTTTTAATTAAATAAATTAAATAATAATTACATTTAAATGTTAAATTATTTTATTACAAGTTATAACTTATAATTAAAACTTAATTTATACATGTTAATTATTTATGTTACAATACTATTCATACGTACATATTAAAATAAAAAAATTAAAATTTTAATTATTTTATATTTTAAATTTTAATTAAAAAAATAGGAGATCAATCCATTCCGTCTGATATCCATTTGAAGGGTTAAGAAAGTCGGACTAAAATCAATTGAGGAATTGAAAATTTAAACTTGAGTCATCTAATTTTGGACGGAATGACAAACAAAGCCCGAAGACCATAATCAATTTTGTCATTCCCCGTTTATGATAACATAAAGTGATTTTTACACAATCTAACAATTTTTTTTTTTAGAATAACTTTTACAATCAAGTATTTTTTTTCCTTCTTTATTTTGAGAAGAAGAATAATATTTTGATGCAAATTTTACCCAGATTTGAAAAGGGTTTTAAAATACAATTACGCAATAATTGTTTTAATAAGCTTAAAAAAAATGATAAACAAAATAGTTTTAAAACGCGTTTCATGTTGGTGAATCTCGTCGGTGCTTGGGTTGCGACGGAAACACACGATAATAAATTCATTTCTCTTTTCTTCTCCAGAAAAACAATTCTTTTTCCTCTACGTGCACCAGAGCGGTGAAATCCATTCGTTACTTGCAATTATCGTCAGCATCAGCATCACTGTGTTCTCTCTCCATCGTTTATTTATACGTTGCACTGTATCATCAAACTAACTTCGATGCAGAATATGGGTGAAGTTGACGAAGAGTATCTCAAGGAAATAGAGATAGCTCGACGTGAACTTCGTTCCTTCATCGCCAACAACAAATGCGCCCCTCTCATGCTTCAACTAGCGTACGTCACTCCCTAAGAACTTCACGCTTTAATTTCGTCCAAATATGATTCCAAATTGAACTTATATTCGCTCATTTTTGTTTTTTAGATCCAAAATGTAGGTCGATTATCTAAATCTATAGATAAACGCGCACTCGTTCATCTCATCTCTGTTAATTTTCATACTTGTAACGTGTTTGGATGATGATTAATATATGAAGGTGGTTTTAAAATTTAGCTTAAAACCAAACAAGTTTGTGATTACTTAATGTTGCACACAGGTGGAATGATGCTGCAACGTACGATGCCAGAAGCAAAACCGGAGCCCCCAATGGTTCTATTAGATTCAGCACTAAACACGAAGCAATCAAGGAATTGGAAAAAGCAATTCAATATTGTGGTCAATTTAATTTCTTCTCATTTCTTTGGTTTTATTTATGTTGACACTTTATAGCTTTTTTGTTTTTGTTTTGTTTTTAAAATTGGTTAATTTCTTCCCCAAACATATATAGTGAAGCACAAACTTAAACTTAAAAAAGTTTCATACGCAGACCTTTACCAGGTTTTTTGTTTTCAATCTGCTATTGTTTAAATGTATTATGATGATTACGAAAATTAATTATATTACAGTGGATTGAATCACGTTAAGTTTGATTATATTAACTCTTACAATTGGATAATTTGTGTTTCAACTTGCTGGTGTTGTTGCAATAGAGGTCATTCAGGGTTCAACTATTTTGACTTTGTTCCCGGCAGAAAGGTGTACTCATGTGTATATATAGATTTTTGGTTCATACAAAAATTTTAGATAATAAGACACTCTCGAAAAACTAAGCAATATTGTGAATTTATATATATATATATA
>Ga0214543_1003790_pt1 | contig 29116 bp, 12 predicted proteins | sample CNSS2metaG_FD_160094 | JGI IMG/M metagenome (GOLD analysis project Ga0214543, IMG submission 160094) | Root nodule microbial communities from cowpea collected in UCLA plant growth center, Los Angeles, California, USA - CNSS2 | ecosystem: Host-associated > Plants > Roots > Nodule | place: USA... | reverse complement strand
AAGAAATATTACTACCTGATTTTTAAGTTTTTATTTTTAGGGAGAAGCTTTTTTAATTGGTGTTCTTTACTTATTTATTCTCATTTGGTTTCTAACTTTGATAGGGTTTTGGTGAACCTATTTAGGCTAGTAGAAGCCAGAAATTGATAACAGAGAAATTATTTAATGCTATCCTTGGTTGAAAGAATTTAAAAATGAGAATAACGATAAAAAGACATTATTATTAACTTTTAAGATGTTAAATTATTTGAAATAAACTAAAATATGAAAAAATGATAACTATTTCAAAACACATGGTTATCAAATTTCATGGCCAAGTAATTAATATATATTTTTTATATTATTATTATTTTATGCTTATCTTAGCTTAGATGACCTTGGAATCAGGGAATTGGAATTCCCATAGGTAAACTTGATATGTATGTTGTTGCGTCTGGTATCAATCCACAAAGAGTATGTTTATTATTTTTTCACTCAAGCTACTTTTTTCATTCCAACTTCTTGCTTTTGTTTCATTGTTAGCTGATATGCATCTAATCATCACCCATGGAAAGATTATTTGGGAACAAGGATAGAGTAAGAAATATCATAATGGGAAGACCAAATATACATTCTGAAATATGCTCCCAAACTTCACGGATCCTTATCAACAATATCTTGGTCCCCACCGGATGCAGTTTCAAGTAATTTAGGTATTTTGTAATGCTATTTCTCGTTTCGATTTTCTTAAACTATGTGCGATTTCTCTAATGTTATTTTTATGGTGAGGAAATAGGTATTCCACAAATGACAGAGTTCAATGCATCAAATGAATTTGGTTCACCTATGCAATTATTGCTCTAAGGATCATATGCACTCTTCACAATAATAATTATCTTCTTTATTTGTGATTTTCAATATGTAATCTTTATAGTTTTGGAAATATTATTTTAGGATGCAGGTGAGAAGTCCACTCCTGAGGACTTACCACCTGAGCAGATAATAGATGTCAGGAAGGGTAGCAATGACTATAGAATAAATATGGTATTCTACCTTTTAAATTATTGTTCATGAAACTGAATATTGGTTAAATTTCTATTTTGTCCACCAAATTTTATTACAACTTCGAAATTATGAGTTACTGTGACAAAATCATGAAAATGTATCTAACTTTATGAGCTAAAGTAATTGATTTCATGGATGGATGTGTGTAATACAGGTTGATATAAGTACAATGCTTGACGAGGGAGTGAAAACAGCTCCAAATCAAGGTATGCATATGAATAGAATAAAACTGAAAACCATGAACATGAACATGAAGAACTCTCTACTACTCTGAGATCAAAGGGGGTAGACTCTAGAGGACATGTTTCCGGTTTGAACAACAAACGGAAAACAACTACATAGAAAATAGTAGTTTCATTCTTATAGAGAAGAATACTTCTGATTAATCATGTGGGTTCGTTTCTGACTTTTTTTATGGTTATTAAACTATTTGGAAGCCAACTTTGTACTCTAATTTGGGAGTAATATTATTTAATAATACTATTTAATGTGCTCTAATATTGGATCAAATTTTTGGGAGTAGTACTGTTTAATAGATTTAGCTTAGCACCAAGTTTAAAAGGTTAAGTGGTTTTAATAATAACTATAAAGTATATCAGCATGACACACGACAAATAATTTCATAGATTTGATGATTGTAAACACTAGACACCAATGGGGGTTTTAAACCCCTAGTAATAGTGGGGGTTTTGAAAACCCCTAGTAATAGTGGGAGTTTTAAAAACCCCAGATAGTAGTGGAGGTTTTGAAAACCCTAGACAATAGCGGGGGTTTACAAACCCTAGGTAAGTTGTGTCTTTCCAAGGGTTGCTGAAAACCTCCGGTAATCCATTAGCTACACTGGTTTTTCTAGGGGAAAAGAAAACCCCTGGTAAAGCCTTTAGTGGGGGTTTAAACCCCAGAAACGCTAAAAATAACCCTCACTAAAAATAATTATTTTTGTAGTGAGAACCCCCTTTTTTTTTACATATTCCTTATGTCAAATTAAGATTAACATCAACACTTAGTCATTTAAACTCACATCACATCATATCATCTTATACATATGCACATATAGTTCACATAATCACATAAGTGTACATGCATTCACCATAGCATGACATACATGCAACACAAAAAATAGTGTTCATCCCAGACGAGTGAGTGCCAACACTTAAGTACCTGCAGTGCCATGCACAATCATAATTCTTACACCAAAATTTTTAAGAAAATTTATCATCGTAAAACCAAAAATACTACAATAATGCGTGACATATTTCGAAAACTATAGACCTCAAATCAACGATCCGACCGGTCAAAACAAAGAATAGCATGTTACGAACAAACTGTCCAAATTTAAGCTTAATCCAACGGTTAAAGAGTTAGGAGAGTCAATTTTACTAAAGCTGCAGTGATCAGAAATAAACATAGTCGCTCAGCGACCACCAACGCTTCCAGAATACGAAAAACGACGTGAAACAACATAGTTTTATGAATCTTTAAACCCCTAACTTGGAAATACACCAAATACCACTGCCAAAAACACCTCCACTTCAAATGAATTGGAACCCAGACTTGAACCTTTATTTTAGTACTCCTATTTTAGTCTCTTTTGTTTGCATAAAATCCACCAATTGAACTTCTTGAATTTTCTTTTAACTAAACTAAAAAGATATATTGCTAAGGTGTGTACTGCACCACTCTAGAATGTACAAAAGTCCCATCAAAAGGAAATATGTGCATCAAATAATATTAAAACAAGAAGTTAAAGTGGATTGCTTGTTTGCACTGCGAAACAAAAAGAAAAGAAATCAAAGCATGTCGTGGGTCTCTCTAATGTACCAAGCCATGAACAAAACCTAATTTCGAACAACACATTCATGTTATAATAAATTTCGTACATCAAGCAGTGCCAAGGAAACAAAATAAAACATATCTTATAATGTTAATTTCCATACTAGTTTACATACCATATATCTTAAACCATTAATACCTTTATATTAAAAGGACATCCTGCACTTTAACTAGGATATATAGATTATTCCATATCAAACAAGCAGATGCATCACCTTACTAAAATATTATATTCTCATAAAAGTTATACATATTATAATTGTTTTTTTTATTTCTTTTGCTTAACACCATATTAACTTTAACTTTATAAAAAAACATTAGTTACGCAATATATTATTATTCCGTAAACCACCGCATAAACATCCACTGATCATACTTAATATATAAATACATATGTTGTTTATATTTCTTCATAATGAATATATAAATTCACACACTCATTTTTTTATATATATTTTTATATGAATACCTGTAGTATATCTACGTGAAATGCATAATTTCAATTCACCTTCAAATTCATTTTAGGTATCTTTTCAGAAAGGCTTCCACTACATCTAATTCACCTAAGTAGTTTTCCAAATCTTAATGAACTTTTACACTTCCATTATCTAATTTCGCTTTTAACCCATGTTCACACAGTTTCCCTCTAATCCAAATCTCCACACGTTTTCACTCATGAAAACACCTCCAACCCCAAAAGAAAAATAGACAAAAGACCCTAAATTTTCTTTATTCACTTTCGCATCAACAATTCACCAAGAAATCTCACACTTTAACATTTTCGTGAGTCTTATAAGATAATAATATGAATCACCACACCACATATACAAGAAAAATATAGATAGCTCCCCTTACCTATATTCCTTGGCTTCAATGTGCTTTGAGGATTCTTTCTTGCACCAAAGGAATTTCCTTCACTTTGATCCTCTCCCGAAAAAACTCCCTCATGCTCTCTTTATGACTTGGAAAAAAAAAATACACAACCTATTTTGCCTAAGAGTCAAGGTTCGAACACACAATCACACAATTACCAAACAAATACACAACCATTCAAGCAATTCATGTTTTGTGATAATTCCTATACATCTAGGATTATATTATCACGCCCCATGATCAAGCATATTATTAAAATAATAAAACAAGTAAATAAGTACATTAATGGCATACATAGGATTCGAACCCACATCCTCTCAACACATTCAAGTACTTTCAACCACTTGAGTCAACATTATTCCTTATCATAATTCTTCGCATTAATTACTATAAAGATTCCTTTAATTGCGTTTAAATTAAATAAATATTTCTTTATTTATTTAATTTTCTCGGGTTTTACACCATCAAATACCCATATAGTTAGTCATTGAAGATATGATTGTAAAGGTGGATAAATTTGATTTTCCAATAGATTTTGTGATTGTAGATATGGAGGAAGATTTATGCCCCCTCTTATTTTGGGAAGATCGTTCATGAAGATTGCTAGATTGGTGATTGATGTAGATAATGGTCATCTCAAGGTGTAGGTACCTAAAGGTGTGGATGCAAGATCAAGAAATGACTTTCCATATCTTAGAAGTCCGCCAACATTCTAAAGTTTATAACAACTACTTCAAAGTGGATGTGTTGAAAAACGTGATTGAAACCACTAAAAAAATGCGCTTGAAATATCCACTTGAAGGAGATGTTAATAGATGATTGTGATAACTTAACCTTAGAAGAAGTTGAGGTTGAAAAAGTGGCCAAGAAATTAGATAAGCTTAAAGAGATTGCCCTACAAATGCTAAGTTGGAAAAGATAAATAAATGAAGTTTTGATGATAAAAGTGAGCTTGAGTTAAAAATGTTGCCTACCCATCTAAAATATGTTTTCTTAGAAGGAAAACTCAATAAGTTAATCATAATTAGCAACTCTTTGTCTAAAATGTTAGAATCACACAACGAAATATTTTCCTTTAGACAAAAACCAAAAGGGGGGAGGGGGTGAGTTGGTTTCTTAATAAAAATTTTGCATTAATTTATTTTTCCTTTTTAAAATCTGACTTAGTAACAAAAATCAATTCCTTTATGATAATAGCAGATAAAAAAAGAGAATATGGAAAGAAAAAATTGCACAAGGTATTTTATATTGGTTCAAATCAAAAGATCCTACATTCAGTTGTTAATCACTCTTAAAAGAGGAATTAACTAAACACTAAAATAAACTGAATATTACAATCATAGTAAGAACAATTTAGGAAAAAAAACACCTCTCTTGAAGATAATAAATTTAGAAGGTCATAAGTCAAAATGCAAAACCTAAGCAACAACACTAGATCACTTGAGAAAAACAATCTTTTCAGAATAAATGGTTGTAACAAATTATCATTTATGATATAATCGATTATTGCAAAGAAAAACTCTTTTTGGAAAACGTTTCGTTAATAATCAATTATCACTTTATAATAATTGATTATTGACAAAAAGTGAAATTGTAGAGAAAATTTCTTTTGAGAGGCAATGCGGTAATAATCGTTGGTTGCTTACAATAATTGATTATTAATGGAAGTTGTAACTAGGCCTTTCATATTCTTAACCTAATTTCAAAAGTAAACTTTATAAATAAAGTGGTAGGTTTTCCTTTGAAGATACAGAAATTATAGAAGTTAGTAGAACTTGACAAATCTTTGTGAAAAGCTTTAAAAAATCTAATGTGGGTAGAGCGATAACTTTCATCAAGTGTGCTCTTGAGTGATTGAGTTGCATCCTGAATAATAGTTATAGCTTTTGGCATAATGTTAAGCGTTTGATCAAACATAAAATCAAAGAATAAAAATTGGTGGAAGTACTCAAAGCAAATGAAAAAGTTATAGGATAACACATATATGACCTTAAGGTGATAAGCTTGGCCTACTGCATGCACAAGATTATGTTGGAAAAAGAATAAAAACCAATATTACATAAATAAAGGATATTTTAATCTAACCATGAAGGAAGTAGTTAGAAAGGAAGTTCTTAAGTTTCTAAAGTTGGAATGATTTACCAAATCTCTAGTAGTGGTTGGATTAGTTTAGTGCATGTGGCGCCAAAAAAGAGAAGGAAGAATACATGTCATCCAAAATGAGAAAAAAAGTTTGGTTCCTATTAGGACAATCATCGGGTGAAGGATGTGTATTGCTTATAGAAAGATAAACCAAGACACCTAGAAGGATAACTTCCTCTTCTCTTTTTGGATCAAATGCCAAAGTTGTTAGTAGGGCAAGCTTATTATTATTATTTCTGAATGATTACTCTGAGTTAGAGATGGAAAATAAACTCGTCCTCGTATGCCTAAACTCGTCCTAATTTTGAAAGAAAATCCTTGCATTAACTGCGTATGAGTATGAGTATAGGTAATGCCTGCTTTTTTAAATGGGGAATGGGGACATGGATGAATATGTACATATATGCCATGTCCTCGTCCACGTACATGTCTCAATACTCGTCCTTATTCTCATACCCATCCCTATTTGAAATTACTAAAACACATTTAATTTATTAGGTAATATAATAAACTTATGCTAACTTTTCTTTGGTCCTTAGTTTTGTAACTTATTTCTAAGGCACACATTTCATCAATTTTACTCTTTGCTATTATTATTTAACATTTATCCAATTGTTATTTGATAGCCTTATTTTGACATTTCTATAATTATAATTTCTTTTAGATGTTCGACATTGAAAAAAAGAAGATGTGTTTCCTTTTGACATTGAATACTTGAAAATATCATGTTTTCTTTGTTGTGATTCCTTTTTTTTTGCAAAAAAATTATTTAAATAATATTTTAAACAGTAAAGGGATAGGTATAGGCATAGATAAAAGTGTATCCAGTCCCCGATGTGGATGAAGATGGGACAAAATATTCATACCCATTGTGTATAAGGATGGGATAGTCAAACATGCACCTATCTTGCCTAGTTGCCATACCTACTCTTGGTATAATCATATTTTGGTGAATTTTGAAGATCTGGAGAAAACAACTTTCAATTTCCTCTTAGGTGATTGATGTAGACGATAGTCACCTCAAGGTGTAAGTGCAAGATGAAGTAGGTACTTTCAATGTATTAGAGGTCATGCAACGTCCTAGAGATTGTAACAACTACTTTAGAATGGATGTGCTGAAAGAAGTGATTGACACTGTTAAGAACCAAATGTACTTGAAATACCCACTTGACAGGGTGTTAGTAGAGGCATGTTATAATTTAACCTTAGAAGAAGACATTAAGGTTGTAGCAGTGGCCAAGAAAATAGAGAAGATAAACTTATGGATGCTAAACTAGAGAAGCTGAATAAAGGAAATCTTGATGATAAAAGTTAGTTTGAGTTAAAACATTGTCTGTTTGTCTAAAGTATCTTTTCTTAGAAAGAAAATTCAATAAGCTAGTCATAATTAGCAATTATCCATCTCAAATTAAAGAACAAAAATTAGTAAAAGTACTCAATGCAAGTCAACAAGCTATAGGATTACATATATATGACCATAAGGGGATAAGCTTGACTTACTGCATCAATAAGATTATATATAAAGATTACAAGCCAATAGTACAATAACAAAGGATATTTAATTCGAATATGAAGGAAGTAGTGAGAAAGGATTTGCTTAAGCTTATAAAAGTTGAAATGATTTACCCAATCTCTAATAATGCTTAGGTTAGCTTGTTGGTGCCAAAGAAAGTAAGAATGCATGTCATCCAAAATGAGAAAAATAAGTTATTTTTTATTAGAAAAATAGGTGTATACAATGAGTATTGACTATAGAAAGATGAACCAAGACACCGAGAATGATCACTTCCTATTTTCTTTGTGGATCAAATGTTGAAGTTGTTAGCAAGACAAACTTATTATTATTTATCGATGGTTACTCTGGATATAATCATATTGTGGTGAATTTAGAATATCTAGAAAAAACATTTTTCACTTGGTCCTTTGGTGCGTTTGCCTATAGAAGAATGTTGTTTGGTTTTTGCAATGCCCCAACTCGAAAGGTGTATGTTAACCATCTTTGTTTATCTAATTAGGAATTGTATAAATGTTTTCATAGACAACCTCTCTTTTTTTCGCATACCTTTTGATTTGTTCTTTAAAAATTTAGATGTAGTTATGAAAAGGTGTATTGATACAAATCTATCTTGAATTGAGAGAAATATCACTTCATAGTGTGTGAAAGTATTGGGTTAGAACACAAAATCTCATCCAAAGGAATATATAGTAGTTGACAATGCCAAATTAGATATGATAGTGAAATTACCTCCCCTAACCAATGTGAAGGATATTAGGGACTTGAGCATATTATATTCTTAGAAGGATCATAAAATATTTCTCCAAGATAGCTAATTAAGACATTGTGCAACCTCTTTGTGAGAGACAATGTTTTCCTCTTTAATGAAGAATGCATGCAATCCTTCAATATTCATAAGCAAAAATTGGTTTTCACTCGAGTGACCATTGCTCCAAATAGGAAGTAAGACTTTGAGTTTATGTGTCATGCATATGGTAATGATATTTGAGCAATACCTAGACAAAGGCAAGAGAAATATTTTCATGCAATATATTATGCAATTAAGGTTTTGAATGATGCACAATTGAATAATGCCACAACTAAGAAAAAGTTATTGACCATTATGCATACTTTATGAGAAATGTATGCCTTATCTTATTGGGCCTAAAGTCATCATATGCATTTGTCCTGATGCCATAAATTATCTAACCAAACTTGATTCTAAGTTTAGACTTATCTAATGGGTTCTATTATTGCAATAATTTGACTTAAAGATCAAATACAAGAAGAGTAGTGAGAGTGATATAATTGATCACTTCTCTGAGTTAATAAATGATGAGGTGACATGTAATAAAGCAAAAATTAGAAAAGAATTCTTTAATGAAACCATAATGTTAATATAGGAGAGATTGTGATTTGCTGACATGACAAACTTCAAAGCAATAACAATTATTATAAATAAGTTCACATGGAACTAAAGACATGAGATGTTCCTGGAGAACATCTTATAAGTGGAGGTATGTTATCATTACGGAACACTACAACAAAAATTTATATTAACTACGGAAAAATTTTGTAACTAATCCATAACTAATTCGTAGCTAAAACTTTTTAACATATTATAAGTGGACATCTTATATACTTATGTAGTTTCTGCGAAAATAAAACATTTATATAACTAATGGATAATTGCATGAGATTATATAACTATAGTTGTCTTTTACAAATCTTTACAAAAAAATCAAATATTTTGTTAACATCTCCTTGTAAAGTTCACAATTATTTCATAATTTTTTTACTTTTGAAAATGGTAAAATAAATAATTTTGGATGTTATAGTGAATATATATATATATATATATATATATATATATTAATTATAAGCAAAGATCCTAAAATAAATTAGTTTGATGTCTAATTGGTATTAAATTATGAACTGGTTGAGAAATCTTTGAACATGCATTAAAAAAAAGCTTCAAAATTGTCAAAATTTGAAATTTTTTTTAATAGGTAATATTTCAAATTCAATCCTTACAATTTTAACCTACACTACTATTATAGGCTTATTAACTAATCATTTTCACCACTAGTCTTAACTCTTCATTTTCGTCTACTATAAAGATTCTAAAGGTAACTTTTTATATCATAAAACAAAAAAAATAAGTTATAATGAAAGTAACTCTTTTAATCATCATTTTCACCTTTTATTTTCTCTTTTTTTATAATTAAAATTACGTTACATATGAAAGTAATACTGGAGTAACTTGAATACACTAGTACAGAAAAGTAATACAACATCGGTTATTTTGGGCTTATTACATCGATTTTACCACTGATGTTGTATCAGTCGATGTAGAAAGTATGAAATATATTACATCGACTGCTCGAACCACTGTAATATTGTTAACATATAACCTCATTTGAACTGGAACTGCTTTAAAATTAAATAAGAAAAGTTGATAATAAAATGAGGATATTACATCGGTTAATGCTTGAACCGATGTAATTTTGCTTCCCCAATGTGCATATTACATTGGTTAGTGATGTTATAGTGGCAATTTTTTTTTAAATACTGATTTGGTTTTTAGAACTATCCAATAACCTGCAAAATGAGCACCACATTCTAGATTCTAGACAATTCAAATTGTACTATCCTAAGGTACAATAAATTACTAAAGCCTATCAAAACTATTAGGCTAAATGTTAAGGTTACAAAATACTTAAATATCCAAATAAACATTCCTAATGGCTGTGAAAACTAATGTTTTAGCCTCAAAAAATATCTTGCCCATTCCATGTGAATTTCTTCAAGTTTATCTTTTCCCAATGGTTCCATGCCCTCAAAACCTGAAATATGGAATATATTAATTATGCTATATCATAGGAATCAAAGTTTAACATCAATAATTGAAAAAACTCTTACATCGGCCCATGAATCAACAATGGTAGCACGAGTTATGGTCCACATCCAATGCATAACGTAGTATCCATACTCAAAGCTTTCATGTTGCCTATTGCACTAATATATGAAATTTATGTAATTAATATATTAAGAACTAAGAGAATTTAGTTGATAATATATAGAGTCAATGCAAACTACATACCTTAGGATAAATCCAATCAAGATGGGATGAAGATGTAATGGATTTACCATCAAAGACGCCACTTACAGTAATAGCTCTAAAAAGAAAAGTCATTAGTTATTTAAATATAATCATGATAAAACACATTACTTTTGTAATTAACACATACCTCTTAATTAAAGTTTTCATTTATTTGCTTGGCTTGTTGTGCAATGAACAAAACCATACGACAATACGGTCTGGGGAAAATAATAATCAATTGCCAATGAGACATATTAAATGAGAATTTTAGTCAGTGATATGAAATTAGTTAGATAATAACTAAAGTGAGAGTTCAACTTACCCGTGAATATAAAGGACGATGTAAATTCTTTTCTTGGATGCATGAATCCACAGTTGAATATAAGTTTGAGTGTGCATTGATCTATTCCCAGACCTTTGTATAATTTGATGCTCAAGGAAACCACAAATATCATTGTTCCCTGCATTGACCATTAATTCATTTAGATACCTGCATAGATATAAATCCACAAGGCTTAGGTTGATTTCACAAAACATAAGTTAAATACAAAATATAATTTAGAGTGCACTCATATAATCCAAAGTTGAATGACTGTTATGTTCAACATCTGATTACCTTGGATTATTTCCCACAAATCTGACATGTTTATGTACAAAGGTATATCACCATTTTCAACGCTAAAGACTGTTGCATCCCAAGGAATGGCACAAGGTTGTTGATACAAATCAGAAGAAGCCATAAGCAACCCCTAAATTGGATTACCATTCTGGTCAAGTAAGGACTCGAGCTCCAACTCATCCTCGGGCTCATCCTCGTGCTCAAGGCTTGCATGAGATGCAATTGGGGACTTTTTTCTAATCCTAGGGTCCTGCAAAACATACTAACAAACTTAAATATGAGGTGTGTTAAAAGTAATGTAATAATGTAATTAAAAAAAACATACCTTCATTGTTGAAATTGACTTAATTAATTCTTTTGGCCATGAGATAAATGTTCCAAGTGCGTCTCCCACTAGTTGCACCTGTAAGAACCGTGAAAATTAATTAATTAAATAATTAATTAATTAATAAATGCGGGTAGTGTGAGCCTTTATGGCATTTAATTCTGACACGTATAACGTGGAAAAGTACTAGGTCAAATGGTTGAGAGTACTTGATTGTATGAGAGGACTAGGGTTCAAGTCCTATGTATGCCATTTATGTGTTATTTAATTTATAATTATTTTAATAGAGTGCTAGATCGTGATGAGTGAAAACATAATTATAGAATTATTTGAATTATCACAAAACATGAATTGGTTGAACAATTGTGCATTGATTTGACATCGGCATGGTTATGGGTTCAAACCTTGGTAGAACCACATTAAACTTGCTAAACTTAGTGTTGGCATGAATGTGAAAGGGTAGAGAAACCCTAGGGACAATGGGGCAACCAAGGGAGGCTGATTCTAAAGAAAAAAAGAGGTTAGGGAGTGGAATAGAGAGGTTGAATTGAAGAGAACTAAGGCAAGCCATTAGGAGCAAGGGAGAATCAAAGGCTATTCAAATTTTAAGCAAAGGAAACCAAGTTAGGGGAGCTGGAACTCGTTCGTATTGTGGTTTAATTTTATATTGTCTGATATATAACATGATTATGCATGATTTCCCTCTGTCACATTTAAATTTCTAAGTTTCTAGAAAATTTCAAAAGCCGCCTAGCGCGTATTCATAGCCGCCAAGCGATGCATGCTGGTTATTTATGGTTTTCTGGGTTCCTATCAAGAACTGCCTGGCGGCGAAGCCCTGTGCCGCCAGGCGACACAATCTGATCAACCCATTTTTTGGGTTTTTTGATGAACTGCCTGGCAGTGATGAGTACCCGTCAAGCGACGCGAGTCAATTTGACTCGATTTTGATGTTTTTGGGGTTTAGGAACGTTTCTAATCGAGGGAAATGGAATTCGTATATGTATGGATTGTCGAGGATTAAGAATTGTCGTAATCACACTGTAAATGGATATAAATTGAGGGAAATTGTATGAATGGGATTTTAGGGTTTTTAATGTCACGAGAATAATTAGTGATTGAATTGTAAAATGTGAATGAATGTGTTTAGGATTGTGAATCCTTATAATCATAAGGGAATTAGCGTGAGAAATGGGAGAAAGCTATAAAGAAGGAAAGTTGGGAAGTTGGAATTCTCGTAGGTGCAGGGCAGAATTCTGGGTTTCCCAGAACTAATGTACTGCCTGACGGTAGGCTACGTCCCGCCAGGCACCAGCGCCGAGGCAGTGATACTGCGTGGCTGTGATGGCAGACACTTGGTTGGGTTTTGTTGCAGTCTTAATTGGAACTGGAAGAATGGATTTGGTGATATCTTTAGGTAATTAATGATAGACTCCTAATGCATAAATTAAGGTAATTTGCTTAAACTTAGAATTTGATGGTATCAGTTGTTCTAAGACTTGTTTATATAAAGTGTGATATAGTATAAATTATGGATTTGGACAAGCTATGTGAAGGAGCTTCATAAACTTGACCTAGTCTATGATTGGGTTTGGATTTATGAGTGAAGTGTTGGTAAACATTAGGTAGTAGTAAATGGAAATTAAATACAAAGCTAATACTTGGAATGCGAGTGAAGTTGTGATCCATCTAGGAGGAGTTGACATGGAATGGGTTGGGGGATGGCTGTAATTACTAGAACCAAGGTTAAGGAATAAGTAATATGATGGGATTGTGGTATAGCAGGGATGAATAAGGTTAACTTATGAAAACAAAAATTTTGTAGACCTGGGTGGTTGAATTTAAATGGAAGTAGGCACCTTAATAATAAGTTAGCCACTAGAAGAGTAATTCAATTAAATTGGTGAAAAATATCATGAGTCTTGATGCCTGGATTGAGGAGCAGAATCTGTTTGAGGTTACCAAACACTTGTACTGTGCAGGTACTGATATAGCGCCTGGCGGTAATTTTAGATCGTCAAGCGATAGTTGCCAAATCAAAGAGGTTCTGGAATGTGGGGCGCCTGGCGGTAATTTTAGACCGTCAAGCGATAGTTGCCAAATCAAAGAGGTTCTGGTATGTGGGGCGCCTGGTGAGGGTCATTCTGTCAGGCGACACCTTGAAGAACAGAGGTACCAGAGTCGCGTGGCGCTTGGAGATACGTGTCCCCCGCCAGGCAGTCTGGAAGCACATTGCGCTTGGCGACTCGTGAGCAGCGCCAGGCGATTTTGGTGAGGCAAAAGTGGTTTTGCTTGCTTTGTTGTGCGTGGTCTACAAGGCTTCTATGATATCTCAAAGGTCAGCTTGTTGGGGTTCCTTGAGTTGTGGCTCGGAACGTATCCCTTGAGTTGTGGCTCGGGATAGGGGTTAAGCACGTGGTATTCCTTGAGTTATGGCTCGGAATGGCATCTTTTGAGTCGTGGCTCGGGATGGCGGATGAACACGAGGGACTCTTGAGTTGTGGCTCGGGTTGGCGAGTGTTGCCGGTGTGAGTGTGCACGTTGTGGCATGTACGGACGGGTCCAATTAGATTGCCCTCTTCAGTATTAAGCTGACGAGTTTGGTAGTCTTGGGACGTTACGAATGTTCTTCATATTGGGAACTCCACCTGGCATTACTGTGTGTGATCCATAGCATGGTTTCCCGCACATGCTTTACCAGTTGTGGCTGGTAGGTGTGGCAGCAAGACATCTTGAGGTATTCATCAGAAGACGTAGAACACGATGAACATGATGGTGGCCATGTTTTATGGTATCAAAGGATGTAATTCCTTTGGTGTGATTGTGATATATATATATATATGTGTGTGTGTGTGTGTGTGTGTGTGTGTGTGTGATTGCTTTACATATTAGCTCACCATATCTGCTTGTGTTTGGCGATGATCGAGTACGCGGTACACGGAAGCAGATGATGTTGCAGGTGGATCTGGTGAGACATAGAGCCGGAGCGGGGTTAGTATTGGGAGAAGATTTTTATCAGAATTTTACTAATTATGTATTTTAAGGATTATGTAAACATTTGGATTATTTGAGCATGATTTTTATATATATTGGAAGTTTATGAATTATGAAATTTGAGATACATTATATTGGCATAAAGTTTTAAAATTTCCCACTATTTGGGAAATGACATTTTAATAAATTGATGCGGACGTATTATTTCTTAATTTTATTATTTAAATCCGTAATATCCGGTTGGGATGTTACACACCTAACTTCGATCCATTACTACGCAACATAAAAGCTTTGTTTATGCTTGCATTCAATATTCTCCAACTGTCCAAATAAACAGTTGAAGTTTACATTGAATCTTAATTTGAAATTAAGGCACAAAACATCTTTAAATCATTCAATAAAAAACACTTAATAATAAACTCTAAAAACATTGTCGAGGGTTAGACACCCTCAGGCTCAACCAACACATTCAATACATAATAGTGAAAGCACAACAACAGATATAATCTTAATTAAAATTTTATTCTAATAATCCAAAAAATTAAAATTATATAAAATTTTAAAAAACTAACAGTTGGAGATAAAAAAAACTTTCCTAGTGTGTTTGAACCCATGTAGACCACCAATGCAAGTAAAGTAACACTTAGAGGAGCGCTTAACAACCCAACAATCAATAGCCAAAAAGATGCCAACATTAGCACATGGGATAGAGGGGCAGTGCAATGGCAGCAGTGACAGCATGAAAGGGGGTTTTCGCGAAACCACCTCCTCCGAGCAGCCAACAAGTACGACTGAGTGCGTGAGAAGAGCAACGACGCGACATAGACTCCTCAACAGCGCGACAATGCGGCAGAAAGAGAGCGACAACGTGACATTTAGCAGCGCAAGCGTGGGTTGCGCAAAGGTTTAGCAGCGCGAATGTTTCAAACTAGCAACGGTGGAATGACCTGTGAGATGACGGCGACTTCAATGAATGGTGGACTTCAAACCAGAGTAGTAGAACGTGACTTCAACAGCTCGAAGAAGAAACGAAAAAAAGTGCGAGGAAGATAAAATGAGGCGATACCTTGCGCACCCTGAATTAAAAGAAATACTACATTGGTTTCCCCTACTAACTGATGTAGTATTTGCATTTATTCAAAATATAATTTCTTTTTCATTTTTTTTAAATATCCGATATTACATCGGTTTCTATGATAACCGATGTAATATAGTTTGCCATATTTTCAAAATTGTCATCACAATATGTTACAACAATTTTTATATAACTAATGTGATAGCTTGTTGTTATATCACATTCTTACATTAGTGATAACATATTATCTTAATTAATCCTACATTTTACTCTTGTCTATTAGTGCTTAAAATTAAGTTTCATTAAAAAAAAATAGAAACCATTAAATAGAGAAACCTTTTAAAGTTATTTATTATTAGAACTATTATATAGAAAATAATAAAAATAAATAAAAAAATTATAGAATATTCTTGAAATTTTAATAGAAATAGAAGAGATAAATTTAAGATGATATTTAAATCTTTTGTACAAGATAGTATAATATTTTTATGTACGAAGATAACTAATTCATATAAATAGAATAGAATTCCATTTTATCCTCTTTTTAATTGTATTTTCCGAAAGTAAAAAAAAACTTTTAAATTGTTTATTTTAAAATTTAAAAATTGTACAAGCTATTTTTTTTTCTTAAAAGAGAGTTTTGGATCCCACAATTAAAAAAACTAAAATAACTTTCAAATTATGCATTTTGAAAGTTAAATAACTTTTGAATTTTATAATTTAAAAAACTTTTAAATTGTACAATCTAGAAAAATATTGCATTACACACCGAAAATTTTTTTAGTTTTGGATTAAACAATATAAAATTATTTTTTACTTTCTGATTACAGAATCTAAAAGTCAATTTTAATTTTTGATTGTTCCATCTAAAAATAATAATTTCTTTTTATATAAATGTGTAAAAAGAAATATATGAAGAAAGTGCTGGAAAGTAGCCGACCTCTATCGAGTTTAATAGAGTCCAATAACAAAGTGATAGGTCAACAAAATCTATTAGAATAAATTATGCCATCATTTTAAAATTTGGGTTTGGAATTAATTAATTTCTACAAAAATTCACTTGTAGGGTAAATATTGTATTCAACATATACCCTATTGTAAATATAAGGACATGAAATACTTTGAATATATAAGAAATGAAAAAAAATGAATAAAAATATACTTACAAATTTAAAAAACTCATGACTTCTTATTTTGTTTTGCTGGCTTTCCAAGTTGCAAATCATTAGTTCAAATTTTATAATAAAGAAATTCCAATGTTAGAAAATATAAATCAAACATAACTAGATAAAATAATGCAAATGTAAATATAAGGAGATTAAAATTGCAAGACTACTTTGTAGAAATTCATAATCTTTGAGCAAAAAATATTCAATGCCTCATTTGACATAACTCAGCCATGCATTCTAACTTTATTTTTCTAGTTTATGTATTAGAAATTAATACTCAAATAAATATTCACACTACTAAATAATGACGTCGCTAATTTATTCATATTACGAATAATTGATCTCACATAAGAAAGAAAATGATTGTGAGCAATCTAAATAAAAGCCGTTTTGGACCTAAATCCGTATTGGGCTCAATTAGGCGCTAAATAAAACTTGGATGGAAATTGCTTCTTCCACCCCACCAAATTTCTTCCCACACTTTCAAAATTTAAAATATTTTTCACAATACCTCGCTTTGACACATTACACATTTGTCTTTCCTCTTTCCTATTACGTTGTCTCACCATACCCCAACCTGAGAAACTCTTTGGATTTTGAAATCCGATAAACAAATATGAAATTCATTTTTCAGTTAAAGACAAATACGTTTTTAGAAAATATTGAATATGAAAATAAATCTATTTTTATTTAAAATACACCTAATTTAGAAATTTGGTAAAAAAAACTATTGGATTTTGAAATTCAATAATGAAACTTGCCGGATTTCAAAATCAATTTATATATTAAAACGGATTTCAAAATCCTTAGATATATACATATTTTCTTTTTTTTTTAATTTTGTTTTTAATTTATTTTTAAATATTTTCTTATTCTTAATTTTTTTAATACATTATTATTTTGTTTGTTTTCTTTCTAAATTTTATATAATTTTCTATTATTTCTAAAATCTAATAAAAATAAAATTTTAAAACGCAAAATATGTATCTATCGAATTTCCAAATCCAGTTCAAAAAACATGATTTCGAAATCCGTACATATAAATATTGTTTTTCTTTTTTATTTTGTTTTAATTATTTTTTAATTGTATTTTTTTAATACATTATTATTTTATTTATTTTTTTCTTAATTTGATTTATTTTTCTGATTTTTTAAAATCTAATTAAAGGCAAAACGAAAAAATATATATATATATATATAATGTTTTTTTTTTATATTTCATTTATCTTTTAAATTTATTATTATATAAGATCTGAAAAACGTTAAAAAAATATATTTTTTATGTTTTTAGTTTGATTTTTATTGGATTTTATAAGAATTAAAAATAAATAAATTAAAGATTAAATAAAATTACGAAAAACTGAGAAAAAAATAATATATTAAAAAAATGTTCAATATATATTTATATATTTTTTAACATAAAAATATATTTTTACTTCTCTTCAAAATAAAGTACATATACTTTTTAACTAAATTTATCTTCAAATAAACTAAATTAAAAGAAGAAACAAATTTATTTTTACTTCTCTTAAAAATAAAATTCATATGTTTTTTAACCTTTTTCAAATTTTTCTAAAAGTAAATAAAAATATAAATGAAATAAGAAAGAAAAACATTAAAAAAACGAAAACAATATATATATATATATATATATATATATATATATATATATATATATATATATATACACACCAGAGGGGATTAAAAGGGCACACGGGAAAAAATGTAAAGGATCACAAAGAGAAGTAAGGCACTATTCAGAATAGTAAAGTAAGATAATGATGCAAAATAAGTAATGCGGAAATGTAAAAGAAGACCAGATTTACACGACGATAGTCCACACAATATTTTGTCATTTTATTCATTTATTCTCTTCAATTTCGTTATCCAAGTTTGCTTTAATTACCAAAGTTTTAAATTTTACACGAATACATTTTCATCCTTTCTTTAAAATTTTCTTGTCCGCAAGTAGGGATGTCAAAAAAATTCGTACCCGCGAGTATCCGCAGATAAAACCCGCAACGAGTAGGAAACGAATATTAAAAATGGATACCCGCTACCCGTGGGTACAGGTATTTTTGATACCCGCATGTTAAAGGGGCGGGTACGGATATCATATTATCCGTACCCGTGGATACCCGTACCCGCTAAACTTTAATTCACAAAAGTACCTTCATATATATATATATATATATATATATATATATATATATATATATATATATATATATATATATATATTTTTTTAAAACATTATTTTTTAATTTTTTTTTTTTTTTATATCTTTTTTAGTAAAAAACATTCTGGCCTAATTTTTTCTTAGTTGCAAATCTTGTCTTCTGTCTTCATTCTTCAAACTTCAAGTATTGGTACATTGTCTTCTTCCAAGTACACCCTTTGACATTCTTCTCTTTCGTTTATTTGAAATTGGGCATGTACATCAAATCTTATATAGACAATGACGTTTATGGTATGCTTGTTGTCAAATGATGGAATCAAAATAAGAATACTTGGCACGTGACAATTGATGTTTATTATTTGTTTATTTTGTTTATCTTTTAGGAATCAATTGAAGAAAGTGGACTTTTTTTTATCAAAACACTAATTAAAGAATTTTCATTATGTTTAACGTTATTTTATATTTACTTTTATAATTATTTGGACTTGTATGAACTTGAAGTTATTTGAACTTTATTTAAAATTTATGACAGCGATATATTTTATTTTATTTGAATTTATGATTAAATATTTGTTTTTTAAATAATTTTGTAAATACCTGCAGGTACCCGTGGATACCCCCGGATATGAAAAAAAATAGGCGGATACCCGACGGACATGAGTACGGATACAGTGACAAATATTTTTCCAGCGGATAGGGTACGGGGGAACTACTACCCGTACCCTACCCGCCCCGTTGACATCCTATCCGCAAGAGCATGTATCAAGGGTTTTTTATTTTGAAAAAAATTCTCTAATTTTTTAAATCATATAATGTTTTCGGCCTCATTAACATTTAATTTATTAACATGAGATAAAATTGATTATTTTAAATCATAAACATATTAAAATGCTGATCCAACTTTAAATAGCATATCATTTTGAGTATATAATTGATTATTTTATTGTTAACTGAATTACTAATGTACATGGAATATTAAATCAAGAGTTGGTTGCTATATACATGTGTATTTAATTAATTCACTCTATACATAATTTATTAAATGTATCGTACTTTTGTGTTTATTCATTTTATTTTTGTGATATAATCAATCATCTTAGATGCATGGTCAATTATTTCAATCCTTATATGACTTTTCATACTTTTGAAATGACTATTCGTGGGTTACATAGTGTAACTACAAATCATCACATATCTATGAAATTAGTGGATTTTAATGGTTCATCATCACCTTTTACCTTTATATATTATCCCACACTTTCTTTTGTGAAGCTATTGTTTTCTTCTTTCATTCATATCCTTTATGTCTTGCCATTTTTGTCGCCATCAATGTTGTATTCCAATCACTGTTGTAATGTAAATAAATGTTGAACGTTGAATTGCTTATTTAGAAACATAAAATCAATTAAAGAAATGTTTGAAAGAATATGAATTTTGTCATTAAGTTCGGTTTTAGAAGGAGAACAATTATCAAGATGATTTTTTATTTATAGAGAGACCAATTAGGGATAAATGACTACACAAAGACGATATTCAACATCGACACTAAAAAAAATGTAGTTTTTGTGAAAAAAGTTTAATGATAAATAAAATTTTTATCACTCTTTATACAAACAAATTTATCATCGATATTATTCACAATAGAGACAACATTTTTATTATCACATATATTACTCGAAATAGTGACACAATTAAAAAATAATTGTTACAATAATTACAGTGACAATAATTATAAAAATTTTAAAAGATTAAAAATCTATTTAACAAAAAGATCTAGTATAACAACTTTTGTATAACTAAAAAAAACTTATATTAATAACACCACTATAAATAGTGATAATAATAATAAAAATAATAATGATACCAATAATACAAACTAATAATAATAATAATAATAATAATAATAATAATAATAATAATAATAATAATAATAATGTTTATGCTATAAATATTAATGTCAATGCTAATATTAAAACTAATTTTAACGATAATAATAATCTATAATTATATATAAATATATACATCAACAACAACACAAATAAAAACGACAACTAATTGAAATATGATCTTATAGTAAATAAAATTAATATGTGTGTCTAACTATAATAATAATAATAATAATAATAATAATAATAATAATAATAATACCATTATAATAATATCTCGTAGTATTAATAATAATAATACAACAACTAAATATATAAAAAGATACACATTTTTTGTGTTCTTTTTTGTTTTTACAATTTTATCTTGTTAATTATAATTTGTTAAATTTAAATAATTATTCATAATAAAAAATTTATTGTCAGTTTTATCATTTTACTAATAGGGAGAACAATAAAATAAATAAAAAGTGCAAATAATTAAAATATGGTCTCGTAATAAATAAAAATAAATTATGTGTCTAACCATAATAATACTAATAATACTACTAATAATAATAATATAATAATAATAATAATAATAATAATATTTGTAATATTTCTTTTCTCATATCAATAATATATAATAATAAAATTAACATATTACATATTAATATTACTAATAACTGTAATATAACTTTCCTACTAATAATGTTAAACTAATATTAATAATATATAGTAGTAACATATTATTATAATAATAATAATAATAATAATAATAATAATAATTATTATTATTATTATTACAATACTATTTATAATTTTATTACTGTCACTACAAATAATATTTATACAAATTCTAATACTAATACTTATAAAAGTATTATAAATTATAATATTACTTATAATTAATATTATAGTTGAAATCATAAATAAATGAAAAAAATAAAAAATAAATTGTCTTTTGTAGGATTTGAATTCGGATCATTTTGTATTAAAATTTTAAAATGACGAAAAAATTAATTTTTATAACACGTGTCAATAAAAAAAATGAATAATGTATTAATTTTGATGACATTTTTTTTTTTCTTAATATATAATAGATGATTGTTTCGTTGAATAAAAGGTCAATTAGTGACAGAGTATTTAGGGATGAAATTTTTTTTAGCTCATTATTTTGCTGTTACTTCAATCACGTCTCCTACATGAAATCATTGGGTTGGTGTTTCAGTTTCTATTTCATGCTATAAATTTGTATTATTGTTTCAGTTTCAATAACATAATTCAAAGAGAAAATTTCAAAACCTATTACCTGTCTTTTGTTCACAAAATGTATATATTAAAATAAAATTATGTAATAATTAAATTAAGAAGTAAGAAGAGTCTCCACATAATACGTTCTAAACAAACGGTTACAGGAGCAATATAATACCATAGTAGTTATCCCGAGAGAAAGTTATTAAAATGTTTTAAGAATGAGGAATAAACTGTAAAATAAAAAATCACAAAAAACTGAAGACTTTATTGTATATAGATGTCTCAATTTATATATAATTTAGAATGTAATAAGATATTTATACTCAATTTTATGTTAAATTAGAATTATATGATGCAGTATTTATGAATCTAAAATCATATAAATAAAACATTAAACTATTTAAGAGTCAAATTCCTGTACATTTTGAAATTTGAGTAAAAGAATATATTTTTAAAATAAATATTATTTTTTTATTCTATTAATAAATGTATATTTTAAAAAGTTAAAATAACATAATTTATTTAAAAACTATATTTTATAAAAAATCACAAAATTTGGTAAACTTTCTTTTAAAACATTTGGCTTAGTTAACGTATTTTAATTTAACTCTATTAAAGATGATTTCGGTCGAAGTTAATTTAATAAACAAGTTAAGAAACTTAAATCAATGTAATCGAGGAAAAAAAAAATATTTAATGAAGCAAAAGAAAAACTTATAATGGGATACACATGGAATTTGCAGATTGTGATAGGGTGGTGACTATTGCAATGACATGATTGGTTAGTTTTGATGGAAATTATCCATTCCAAAGTAGATTTAATTAATACAAATAAAAATTAACATATTCTTTTCATTCTTTTCTTCTATCTCACCTTTTTCTTCAACCTTTTGTGAAGCCAAGAGCCACACATCCCAAATGCTTTCACAAATAAATTAGTTCATTGATTTGACAAAAGTTAAATAGTCATACACCTATTCCTAGCTAGGTCAAACAATTCGCCTCACCCCACACACACAACTATATATAAACTATTCATTTCATTCTAACTCTTATTTTCATAAGACTATTATGAAATCTCACACAAATTATTTACTATTTTTCCTTTTTTTTAAGATTTATTTCTCTTAAATATTTGATATTCATTTTACATTGCATTAATATCTTTAGGATTTAAACAAAAACACATTTTCATGAAAAATAAATAAAAAAAAGTTCGTGTAAGTGTTAAAACGATATTTATGTAATCTCATAGAACCTAACAAAAGTATTAGTATAATTACTCAACTTTTTGGGAGTGATAAATCATTATAAAAGTTGTGTGCAAACTTAAACTCATAGTAGAAAACTCAAAAAAATAATGTTAGATATAAAGATTAAATGAATAGTTTAATCATAATATGTTAATAGAGAAAGGAAAATGTGACGCGTTAAAATTATTTTAAAAACATTAATTGTAATACTTATTAATATAAATTAAATTTTGTAATATTAGTTTAATATTATAACTTTACAATTTTATATTAACATGTACAATTGAATTTCTATTGGATAAATTATAATAAAAAAATGCAATAATATGTGCGATTGTGTTTTGGTATTGTGGCCAATAAACTTGTCACTACCTCTCTCATGATTAATTGTTTATTATTCTAATGTTTATGAATATGAAAGAGATGGTTGATACCTTTGATCCTTACGATATAACTTATATAGTGCATGATGATTTAGAATCGCAAGAAGTAAAAGTGTCCACAATAAAAAATTTTCATTTTTTTTTTTAATTTATTGCCTTGAGCATATTTCTTACTTAAAACACATCTCTTTTATGCACAAATTTTGGATTCTCAAAAAATATATTCATTAATTTAAAAAATATAAATAAAAAAGGTACCATGAAAGAGTCAATTTGTTATTAGTAGATTCAATTACAATTTACGATACAAGACTTTATAGAAAAAAAAAAAAAAACCATCACGTAATAGTTGATATAAAGATATAGAATATAAAAACTATGAGAATGTATTAAATACTAACCAACTCGTATAAATAATATTATCCCCTTATAAGTTCAAACCGTACATTGATAATTCAACATAGCAGCTTCGTATTCTATATTATCTTCACGTTGTGGTTTAACATTTTCAAAGTTCGTACAATATATAAGAAATAAATTGGATCGAATAAAAATTAAGAATATTAAACATATTGCAATGGCTATAAATTATTGTAACACCTTATTCTCGCCTGGATACATACTTTCTTTTTCATTTTTCTTACTCCAAGTTTCAATCTACATTTTCCCTACTTTCGAACTTTATTTATTTCATAATTTAGTTACATCTTTTAGTGTTGTAAACATAGAAAACGAAAAAATATATACAAAGCTAACCTTAGAAGTCACAAGTAAATGGACTTAAAACTTAGGTCTATGTTAACATTCCCTCAAACTCACGATATTATGACTAAATGCATTGAGAATTTGTCAAATATAAAATGAAAGCGTAAAATGGAGTCCGACTTGGTAAATATATATGCAATCTATAGAGTCGAATGAACAAATGGTAAACATAGTGTCAAGTTCAAGATGATAACGAGTAAAATGACAATGTTTTGATATGTTTGATTCGCTCATGAAAAACAGAGTTGCAAACAATATGAATAGCACTTTTATTATCACAATGTAGAGGCATAGGATCTTTCAAATAGACATCCATATCTGCAAGTAACCAATGCAGCCAAACAATCTCATGTGTAGTCAAAGCCATGGCACGATACCCAACTTCTATGGACAATTGAGATGTAACATCTTGTTTCTTGCTCTTTCATGATATAAATGAATCACCGAGAAAAATACACCACCTAGTAGTGGATTTTCGATTAGGATCACCATTCTAATTCGCATCACAATAGACATACAAGTTTAACGACGAAGTAGAAGAAAACAAAAGAAACTGAAACAAAGTGCCCCGAAGATACATGAAAATACAGAGAACAACACCCTAATGAATTGTTGTGGGAGCTGAAACAAACTGACTAACAACATGAAAAACATGTGCAGTGTCTGGACGAGTCATAGTAGTATAAAGCAGACTCCCAACAATTGTTCGATATAAAGTATAATCAATCAAAGGAACACCATCTGATGGGGAAGATCACACACTTGTCTCAAGAGGAGTATCAACAATCTTGTTGTCAGTAAGTTGAGCACGCTCAAATAGGTCAGCAATATACTTAGACTAAGATAAAAGATAACCTTTGGAAGAAGAAGCAACCTCAATACCCAAAAAGCAATGTAGTAAACCCAAATCTTTCATAGCAAAACGATGGGATAATGTAGTTTTTAAATATGAAATTCCATAAAAATCATCACCAGTGATATCACATCATCAACATATAAGGATAACAAAATACATTCTACATTGGTTTTCCTAACAAATAATGCAGAATCATGATAACTAGCAACAAAACCAAGAAAGAAAATTATTGTAGAAAACTTTTGAAACCAAGCATAAGGTGCTTGCTCAAGACTAGGGCTTTTTGAATTCCAAAAGTCACCAAATTTATAAGAGAGATTTGGTGGTGGAATCACGTAGACTTTCTCATGTAGATCCCCATTCAAAAAGGCATTTTTCACATTCATTTGAAAAATCTTCCATTGAAAAATAGAAGCGACAACAATCAAGATATGAACATTAGTCATCAACTAGTACAACCTCTAGTGTGGTATCTACGATTGGTGCTAAGACACGTTCTGAAGTTGGTACCGAAGTAGGTGTAGTTTCATCATATCAAAAGGATAAATTTTAATGACATCAGATGTAGTCAAATAATGTGAACTATTGAAATAGAAAATAATGGAATATGTTATAAAACCACAACATGATGTGAGACATACAATTTTTGACTAACTGGATCCAAACAACAATATCCCTTTTGACCAAGACCATATCCCAAAAAGACACACAAAGTAAACTTAGTTGATAATTTAGTTCGTTTAACATGTGAGTACATCCAAAAACACGCAAAGTAGAGTAATCAAGTGCATGACCATACATTTTTTTTCAAAAGGAGACTAACCAAAATTATGTGAAGTCGGGATCCAATTCACAACATGAGTTGTTGTAAGAACAACTTCACCCAAGAAGACACTTGGAACACAAGCAAATAACAACAATGATCTTGCAGTTTCAACAAGATGACGATGTTTTCTTTCAACAACATTATTTTGTTGAGGAGTGTCAGTGCAAGCGATATGATGTATAATTCCATCAGAGGCAAGTAAAGTGGTAAAATCATTAGAAATGTATTCGCCCTCCAAGTCACAACGAAAGGTTTTTATGGTAGAAGAGTGTTGGGTCTTTACAAGAGCATTAAAATTTTTGAAAATTGTGAGAAAATCACCGACGTTTCATAAGATAGATTTGAGTGAAACAAGTAAAATTATCAATGAAAGAGACATAATATCTAGTGCCTCCTTTTGTAGATACAAGAGAAGGTCCCCACACATCAAAATGCACAAGACCAAAAGGAGCAAGAGAAAAAAATACTTTTATTAAAAGGTAAAGCGAAAAATTTTGTCAGTTTACAACTACTACAATCAGAAATATCATGACTGTCTAAAGTACCCAAGACTCCTGTAGACACTAAAAGCTTTAAAAGAGATGCAAAAACATGATCCAAACGAGAATGCCACAAATAGAAAGGTGAAGAAGAAGAAGAAGACAAACGAAACAAAGATAAATTTACACTAGAAGCTGCAACTAGTAACTTCTTGAACTGATTCAAGACATAAAGTCCAACTTACCTATGACCTATCTCAATCACCTTTTGAGATGTGCAGTCTTGTACAAAACATTTAGATGAAGAAAAATACACATTATATCCAGAATCACAAATTTTTCCAATAGAAACAAGATTCATAGCAGAACCAGGTATGTAGTAAACATCAGATAAAGACAAAGATGGTGTCACAATGGGACCAATACTAGATAATGGAACTAAATGACCATTAGCAGTTCTAATTAACATGGATGAGGTAGGTGATAACGACACAAAAAGAAGGCAAATTATGCAACATATGATTTGTGGCACTTGAGTCAATGATCCATTTGTCAGAAGATATATTTGGTGACGATGTACCTAGAGATTACAATGCTATATTGGCCTACGACTAAGAAGCAAGTCTAATTTCCTCTGCTAACAATTCATTAACAACATCATCAATAAAAGGCATAGGGCTAAACCACACAAACTTTCAAAATCACTAAGCAAGGCCATAAGAAATTGAACCAAACATTGTGATTCCCTACGAAGTAATATACAGTGCAAAAGCACTTAATTCTTCAGGCTCAGTCAAGGCAAGTTGATCCCATAGGGTTATCATGATAGAATAAAAGTCTTGAATGCTCATGTAATTTTTCTTGAGTGCATGAATATCTATCTCATCTTGGTATTGTTTCGCAAAATTAGATTGTGGATACAATCGAGATAAGTGATCTCATACCTCCTTTGCAGTATCATATTTTTCTAATTGAGCGTCAATCGAGTGTGTGACAGAATTATTGACTCAAGTAATAATTTTAGAGTTATCAACTTCTCATACCTCTAAAGCAGTAGCATAATCATCGACTTTGGTGTCAATCGATTTTGCCTTAAACACTTGAAATATAACCCTGCATGGATTTTTCATGAAGAAAGTTTTTCATAACATAACTTCAGTAGGAATAATTTTTACCATCCAATTGTACAGTAATAGACTGAAGAGAATCATCTTTACAAGTTGCCATAACAAATCGAATATAAAATATAAATGTGAACCACATAGTGGAAGCAACGAACAAAATAAAATACCAACCTAATATTAGATGATTGCAAATACCTTAAAATGACATAAAGAACGTGGTATAGATCCTCAAAAAACGCCTCAAAGCAAAAAACAAAATTGTGATCAAGATAAACCTTAAAAATTCAGAAAGAGGCTTAGGGCTTAGGGCTTAGGGTTTAGGAAAAAGGAACTATTGCAAAAATCCCTTCTCAATCGTAAAATTTGTATAAGAGGCTTAAGGCTTATGCCTTAGGGTTTAGGAAAGATGAACTATTGTAGCAATCCCTTCTCAGTCATGGATCACTTGGGGCTCTTGATTCCATGTAGAAAACAAAGAAATATATAAAGAAGGAAATGGTGAGTAAAGATTGTGTATAAAATGTTACAAGAGGTGTGTTATATGTACACACAAAGCTAATCCTAGAAGTCACAAGTAAATAGGCCTATGCTAACAATAAATTGTTGATGAAAACACGAACTAGATGGACTTCTTGAGGCATGTATATTCACTACCTTTAAGGATTTATCTACGGCGTGTTGTACAAGTCCCCAAGATACAATAGGAACTTCACGAAATTTTCCGAGGATGTTAGAAACTAGCAAATCCCCTACATATCACAAAAATCAAATGAAAGAGTGAAGGAAGGAAATCTTAGGTCTCATATAAGATGTAATGCATCAAAGCTGGTATAACAAGCTACATGAACTAGTCATAGAATGAAAAACTTAACACATAATGTAGTTGGTATAACAAATTATATGAACCAAAAACACTTGATGTGTGTTAGCGGATTGTCAATCACAATACACCCCAACAATCCTTGCTATTATTGTTGTGTTGCGCTTACTAGGCCATGTGTGTGTCAGTATTCATGAGTGCTATAGAAATCATGCGAAAATTGTTAGTTTTGAAATGGTTGAAAAGCCAAGAAGGGGGATTGAATTGGCTAGTTAAAAATTTAGGCTATTTTTGCAAGCTAAAAACCTCCTTTAATTGAATCAAATAGATCACAAAGTTAGGATGCAAACAATACTGAACTATACACTTTCAATCGATCAAAAACAGAGTTAACAGATTGATTTTACTAAACAGATTCTGTTCTGGTATAATCAATCGATTGAAACTGAAAAACAGTCGACTGAAATACTGAGAAAAATGCAGAAATGTGAATTTGAATTTTAAACCAGAAATAATGCTCAAGAATGATCAAGATAAGTTCCAAATGATTATACAAACATGCTCAATGCTTCAGATGCTATGAAAACATGCAAGAACATGAAAAAGATGATTAAAGCACAAGTTCTTGAAACTTTAAAAT
>Ga0214543_1003785_pt1 | contig 29136 bp, 20 predicted proteins | sample CNSS2metaG_FD_160094 | JGI IMG/M metagenome (GOLD analysis project Ga0214543, IMG submission 160094) | Root nodule microbial communities from cowpea collected in UCLA plant growth center, Los Angeles, California, USA - CNSS2 | ecosystem: Host-associated > Plants > Roots > Nodule | place: USA... | reverse complement strand
AAACTCTGACATGAGACTACAATTTTGTTGAGAATCCGCTTGAGAATCCAAGAAACTCAAATAACTAAAATGATGATCTTCCATAATGAACTATAATAAAAAAATAAATTTTAATAAGTAAATAACCCATCTAAATGCATAAAGAATGCAACACGTATCACAGAAAACGAGTGAATGCAACACGTATCAAAAATTGAAAACTAATTGCATGTTGATATTCATTGCATAATTTACGTTAGAAAATTCACCAATCACACAGTATATATTCACTCACATTAAAAATTCACCAATAACACAATATACACACCAACACACAAAATCAAAGTATGAAACGGAATACTATGAAACGGAATAGCTATTCCGTTTCACATTTTAAGACATGGATTATGTAATCCGTTTGGTAAAACCAAATTTGTGGTTTCTATTTCATGTTCAAGTGTTTGGACTTCAAGTGTTTGGTGTGTTGGACAAAACATCCATACAAATAAGGAGCGGAAATTTCAACCAAATAAGTTATTCAATTCTACCATGATACATGCACGAAAATCATAATTTTTATGAAACGGAATACATAATCCGTTTCATACAGTTTTGAAACGGATTCTGTATTCCGTTTCATAAAAAAATTTGCAAATTTTTTTATGAAACGGAATACAGAATCCGTTTCATACAGTTCTGAAACGGATTCTGTGTTCCGTTTCCCATACATTTTGAATTCCACATAATCCCTTCAAACAAATTCCATTTACAAAGTTATGGTGGTATGAAGGCTAACCTGGACGGAAATACCACTTGGAGGAGCTAACATAGTTACTCAGAAGAACTTATCAACCTTCAATCACAATAATAATCACAATAATGCATACTCAGTGTGACAGAATAAACAAAACAATAATCAAATGCATACTCAAACAGAATAAACAAATCAGAATTACTTAAAAAAACATAAATCAAAGTCATACAATACAAACATCCTCTTCGAGGGACCACCACAGACAGAATGAACGAACGAAGACACGAGGGACCTGCAGAGAATGAAGGACTGAAGAAGCACGAATGAGAGGGACCACTGCAGAGAGAATGAAGGACTGAGAATGAAGGACTGAAGAAGCACGAATGAAAATGATGGAGAACAGACAGAATATGAAATAGGAACGTATAGTAACGTGTTTTGGGGGGTGCAGGGACGTTGACGCAGTAAATGAAATTTACTGCGTCCGTAACCACTTTCACCCATTCTCACAGATTATTAAATAAGGGCAGAAACATAAATTTTGGGGGTACAGGAGATTTCTTGGAGGTGCAGGGAAAAGGCGCCCGTTTTAATAGCGGGCTACGCACGGGCTAGCCCACTTCCTTTTAAAAGGGCCTAGAAACCGGCCCAAATTGTCATTTTTCACTACAAATGAGTTATTCTAATCTAGCTGTCCAAAGTACATACTTTAAGGTAACCAATTTTGTATTTGGAGAAGAAAAATTCTCTGTCTTTGCATTAATATTTACGGCACTAAAAACCATCAATATTGAATTAATTTATTTGGGACAATAAATAAAATAATTTTACTATTTTTGTTAAAAATTAGTATCATCAGTTAATTTATTTTTCTTAAAGTTGAAAGTATATATAAAAGACGAAAACAGTATTTAAAAATGACGCATATAATAGTTTATATAGTAATCAACAAAACGTAATTTTTTTCCCTCTCTTCAACTTATAATTTATTGGATGTAATGATGATTTTAAGTTATTGAAACTGAAACTGAGTTATGAATAAGAATCCGAATTAAGTTTGAAAAGATATATAACTAGAAAAGGAATCATTAAAAACTTAACCAATGAAGTTTTTATTAAGAGTCATTACAAGAATTTAAATTACATGTAGAAATATAAAATGGTAATGAATTTGTGAGTAAAATTCATCGATAAATTAAAATTTGTATTATTAAGGAATATTTATATCAAAATGTATCTGACATTAAATTTTTTGAGTAAATTGTATTGGTAAATTTCATTGAAAATTTAAAATTTAACCAACAAATTTTTTATTGATAAAATAATTGTTAAGTATAATGGTGTTTTTTATATTCTGACCAGCAAAAAGCATTTGTGAGGAAGAGTATCAGAAAGGTCTCGTGTGAAAAGGTTGGTGATCTTATTATACACTTATATTTTTTCTGTGAAGTTTCTAGAAGCAGCAAAAACTAAAAAAAGTTCGTAAAAATTCACATGGTGGTCTCAAAATGAGATGAGAATTAAAAACTTCATTTACGTTTGACAAATGAAATAATTAGAAATAATTGACTATATTGGATTAATATGAAGAGAATTTTATCTTCTTTAATATTTATTATTTATTTAAAAAACATGAAAATTTATAAAATTATATGTTTGTGGGTATGCAAATAACTCTTCAAAATTAAAACGGTTTATACTTGTGCAAAAAGTGATCGAATTAAGGCTTTAATACTTTTTTGTAAAATATAAATTTAATGATCTAACCATAATTGTATATACTTATAAATTAGATTAGGCATGCAAAATTTCGCATAACTTTAAAGTTATTTGTAAGTTTATCATGCCACTTAATAAATTTGAATGTATAATATATTTAATAATATTTAGACACTCATTATTAGATAGCATATATAAAAATTTAAATAATGGAAAACTTGATATATAATATTATTTTATGAAATTGAAAATGTCATTAAATGTTTAATTTAACTTAAATAATTTTTTTTATATATATATATATATATATATATATATATATATATATATATATGAAAATCTAATGACAGACCGTTCATCAAAGCTGGTACTAAATTTGAATAAAGTTTACTTCAATATTTTCAAAACATTGCTGTGACTTTAATTGGTTCTTAATCTCTAGTTTGATATTTAAAAAGAAAAGAGAAGGGAGTGTGATTGCCATTATATTTTTATGAAATTCAAAATATATTGCTAGCATTGAATTATCATCTTAAAATATTATGTAAACATGTTTATTATTCTTTCAATTTAAATTTAAAGGAAAATATGAATCTCGAGAAATTTTGCATGACAAGTAATATTTATCTAAGGAAAATGAACAGAGTCCAGAATTTTTTTGTTGTTTTTTGTTTTCACTTTATTGTGTTTTTAAATTTTATTTATTTTGATATATTAAAAAAGAATGTCTAACATACATTAAAATCAACACACCATAATATAATTTGAAGCCAGAGATAAATGCATATTTTTAAGGTGTAACATAGAGATAATAATGAAAAAGTTAAATCATTTTATTCATCCCTATTAGGAAAATCTCAAATTAGTCTGTTTTTATTAGTCTCAATGTGATTCTTATTTTCGGAAATTTGATATAATAAGTTATTTTTGTTAGTACTGTACTAACAATGTTAAAGATATGTCATATGTCCGTTTGTGATTTTTTTTAAAATTATTTATTTATTTTTTAAAATTTATTTGAATTTAAAAAAAAAATATTTTAAAATAAAAAATAAAAAATTTGTCACGTGTGAAATTGACGTCGTACCACTTGACAATGACAATATGATGCTGACATGCCACATGTCACTGTCATACCACGTGACAGTGTCATTGTTTAACTGCAAGAACTTGACTGTATTAAATTTTTTAAAATAGAGACTAAATTGAAAAACGTGAAAAAAACAGTTTGAGATATAATATTTTCTTAAGAAAATAAGGACGAATAAAATTATTTAACCTAAAATATACATTTCTTCCTCGATACTTAAAAAATGTTAAAAATGAAAAGTAATAATTGTTAAAGAAAAATGAAAAAATTAATAATTGAAATCCAAATTCGTTATTATTTTGACGTCGAACAAATTTTATTTTGATTATATATTCACTATTTTATTTTTAATTTTTTAAAATAGAAAACTTCAATTCTTAATAATTATATTACTCTTAAAACTGATTTTTCATGTATTTGGTGTCAAAAAATTATTTTTTTTCTTGTTGCTTCTCTCTCAAAAACTAAATCTATTTTGATATATTAAAAATGTTTAATATATTTTAAAACATTAAAATTAACATGCATTTTTACTTTAAAGTTAGAAATAACACCACAAACATATATAATATTGAAGAGACAACATAGAAGTAACACAAACGTGACAAAAAAAAATCCAAAAAAAAGGTATTTAGAAAATGATTTAATAAATGCTTTCATAAAAGAAGCTTTAGCATGAGTGGAAAGTGTAAATAAAAGAAGAGGTGGTATTAGAAATACAAATAAATGAGGGTAGTGAAGAAAAAATGGAAAGAAGTTGAGAGAGAGAAAAAAGTGATGCTACCTACCCAGTGCGGAGCACAAACTTAATTGTAACTGCTCCTCCTTTCTCACCAACTCACTCAATTGCACCATTCTCTCTTCTCTCTTCTCTCTTTCTCTCTTCAATTCTCAAACACCAAATAATGGGTAGAACACCCTGCACTGAAAAACACCACCTTTCTAAAGGACCATGGTCTAAGGAGGAAGATCAACTCCTCATTCATTATATCAACCGTCATGGAGAAGGAAACTGGAGATGGCTTCCTGAGGCAGCAGGTATTTTTTACAACACTTCAAGTTCTACATTTTTTTCTTCTTGTTTTTGTTCTTTCATCAGAATTTGAAGTAAAAGCTGACATATCAGTTTGTGTATCATTGAAATGAAACTGTAACAGAAGAAAAAGTATACAAAATTTGATATATATAGATCGAACGTGTATTCTACAATAGAATTTCAAAAATAATTAATATCTGAAAATCTGAGTTTTCTCTTGAATTCTAATAATCAATGGATTGATATTATTTGCACAGGTTTGCTTCGGTGTGGTAAAAGTTGCAGACTGAGATGGATGAATTACCTGAGACCCAACCTCAAGAAGGGGAACTTCACTCAAGAAGAAACTGATCTCATCATTCACCACCATAGCTTACTGGGAAACAAGTATGAACACAAACCAAGTGATTCTATGCACATTCATTCAAGTATCTCATTCACGTCACTAAATAATTGTTTGATTTTACCAATTCTACAAGAAAAAATTAGAAAGCTTTTGGTGTGTGTATGAATTGTGTTCATTACTCTCTAATTTTAATTGAAGAAACAGCGTCAAGTCAACCAAACAATGACTTCATGCGTAGGGTTCTTGTCCTTAGGTTTTGTGATGAGATAGATTTGAGATGTTTTGTGCTTTTTGTTATGGTTTCTCAGATGGGCACAGATAGCAACAATTTTACCTGGAAGAACAGATAACGAGATAAAAAACTACTGGAACACCCACATCAAACGTCAGCTCTATGCCAACGGAATCGACCCTGTGACCCATAAACCACTCAACAAGGACATGACAGATCCACCTGCGAATTCTCAAGTGTCTGAGGTTGTCACCACAAGTGAGAACAACAACAACAACGACAACAGCTATTTCAATGTTTTTCTCAATTCAAAGGTGCAGATCAGAAGTTATGGTTACTCAACTGGTGAATGCTCTAATAACAGTAGTGGTGTTACCATAGAGGAAGCTCAGCCTCGAATCAACTTGAACCTTTCCTTATCTCCACCACCAAAGCCCCAAGGTTTTTGCATGAACCCTGAATGGGTGCAACCACAAGGCCAACAAAAGGAGCGAGCTTTGTCTGCAAGGAATATGAATGTTGATGGTGGTAACCGAGGTGTGTGTCTGTGGTGCAGTCTAGGGTTGCAAAGTAACCATGCTTGTAGCCGCAAAGACAAGGGTAGCAGTGATGATTGATGATGATGCTACTACAGTGATGATTACTGAGGATCATCTCATGGGACGAAAACATGAACATCTTAGGTTTATAATCGAAGGCTTAGTAGCTGTTGAATTCCAGAAACTTTAGAAATTTTCAGATGATTTTGGTTTCACTGAATCAACTTGAAAAACTTCATTTTACATGTCCACTGACAATTAATGTCAATGAGACAGGCCAACCAACATTAACAGTAGGATCTTGGTGTAAAATTATGGATTTGGTACACTGTTTTATGAATGCTAATTATGTACAAGGGTTTCTGCTTCCTTTTTTTTTCCTGAGACATTAATTTATTTAGTTGTTGATGGTGAAGATAGAAAACCATTGCCGAGTCTTCGTCGCTTTTTTGTTTTAATCAACTCTAATGTTTTTAAATGGTACATTTTTAAACATGATATTTTTATTTGACATATGTTCAATAGAGAAAGTGTTGCTAGTAAAGATCTACAATAAATTTCTCGTAGATTTTTTTTTTTTGAGCTTTTGATTTATTTTTTCTTTTATAAAAAAAAAATATAAAAAAAATTTTTTTTTTATAAAAAAAAAAAAAATATATATATATATATATATATATATATACATATATATATATATATATATATATATAAGGAAACAATTAGGTTATCTAACATATATACAAATTTTGTATGAATTCTTTTGTATGAATCTTTAATTTTCTTAGAATAAATTTTAACTTGAACATTTTGAATTTAATTCCTTTTCTCTAAATTTCATCTCTAACGTGTTGAGGTCTTTGTTTAATATTTGATCTTCATGGACTTGAGAATGAACAGGGACTTTGGTTTACAAATTTGAACATTTAAAATTATGCTAAGTAGCCATTTTCTTCGTCAGCAAAAGAAATGCTTATGTACTACAAGTATAAGATGTCATATTCTATCATCATACTTATATCCATTCATTTTTTAAGTTTTGTGACCAAAATATATCAAAATTTGAAAGAATGATAAATTCTAATTTCACATCCAAATTTAAAACTATAATGATATTTAATCCAAAATAAAATATTTCACTTATGCGGGGTTCCTTTCAGGCGATGGTACTATTTATGTGTATTGGTGATGACTTTTTGACTTTGCTTGTGTTCTTTTCAAAGTATATGCAGCGATTTGCAGGTGCCGATTTGCAGGATGAAGTGTTTATTCCATCCACCCAAAAGTGAGCTGATTTGAGTGCATTTTGGGTAACATTACGAAATTAACCCTTATTTTAAACTCGTGCCAGTGAACCAGCTGCTCCTTTCCCAGGTTCCTTTTTGCTTCAAGCTGCCAAGATTCCTTTCATTTTCGCGCTTCCAACCTGCTAGATTCCTGAACCTACACCTAAACATTCCTGCTAACAAGATTCTTATCCGTTTGAACTTTGCCCTGTCATTTAAAATGGGTTGTTGTGCGAGTGTGTGGTTGTAAATATTCGTGGATGCTTTGGAGTTGGACATTCCCACCCTGGTCTTTCATTTGTTCAAAGGTGACTGGTGGTCTTATTTCATCGTAAGAACAAAACTGGTGTGTGTGTGTGTGTGTGTGTGAATTGAAGCATTGGTGTGGTGGTGTCATGTGATTGCATTTTGCACGAGTGAATGCACCGGTGTTGGTGTGTGGTATGGGTTTGTGAGTGCAGAAAGACACATGGGTTGTGGTAGGGGAGGAAGATAGTAGATGTGGTGGAGGAAGATGGTGGTGGAGGAAGGCTGATGGAAGGGGGATGCACACCGGTTACATAACCGATGTAGTGCAGTGTGTGTGTGTGGCACTGATTACGTAACCAGTGCCTGTGCAAAAGGAAGAGTGACACTGGTTACATAACCAGTGTGTGTGTGTGTTTATTTGTTTTAACTGTGTTTGTGTTTTTGCAGGAAATAATTTTAATTCATATTAATTATTTTAATAATTTTTTTAATTCATATTAATTATTTTTATAACATCAAATTACAAATTCATTCTCTTATTACACAATGGTATTTTGGTAACTTTATAATTCTATCTATTTTTACAATTTATTGTATCTATCACATCAATCAAATCTCTCACTAACTTTCATAAAACTTATCTTTAAATTCACTCACTTAACCCTCTAAATCCACTAAAAAAAGCACACAAATTCATCCGGACAAATCCACACAAATTCATCTTTACACTCTCCCACAACTTTATACCTTCAAAGGAACACATCCTTAAGGGTGTGTTCGTATGAGATGATTCTTAAAATCAGTGGATCTGCGAAGATGAATTATTAAAAAAATCTGTGTTCCTTTTAGGTGATTTGTACAGATTTTCAAAGATGGATTTGCGAATAACCATTTAAATATCATCTCTCCCTAAAGACACAAATTTGAAATGATTAATGGCAATTTGACATTTATGACCTCACGGAATATGTGTTTTGTAGATAGATTATTACAGCAATGCAACGTACAAGGTGAATTGATTTGCTCTCAATTTGTTAATAATAATTTTAATTTTTAAAAAATAAGTTCAAAAGTTTTTTCGATTATTTTTCAAGGAAAAATAAATACTGCATACCACAATAAATAATAAAAAGATATATAATATTATATATTAACTAATAATTTTAAATAATAATTATTATTATAAAAATAATTATAATAATATAATATCATTTATTAAATAATAGTTTTATTATTAAATAATAGTTTATTAAATAATTTTAAATAATAATTTTTTATTATTAAATAATAGTTTTTAAAAATGTAATATTTTTAACTAATATAAAAATTATTTAATATATTTTTATATTAAGGGTATTTTAGTAAATTTAAAATTTTATCTATTATAATTTTTTATTTTATCTATCATATTATTTAAATCATTCACTAACTTTCATACAATTTATCTACAAATCCATTCACTTTACCTTATAAATCCACACAAAAAAATACACATATTCATCTACATAAATTCACACAAATTCATCTTTACACTCTCCCCTAAATCTATCTTTCCATGTGAACACAGCCTAAAGCTCTAACTATTTTTTGGTGAGTTATAAATTTTGTAATCTAATTTGATTTACCATGGTGGGTGAGTGTTGACTCACTTTTTTATTTTTGTAATTTATTTTATATATTTATTGGAGTGCAAGTAAGTGTGTATTTAATTTTCTGAATATTATTATAAAAATAATAGTTAAAAATTATGAAACGGATGGTTACATATCATAACCTCTATTTTAATATATCTAGCTTTAGATGTGGTTTCAAATATTCTTCCAGTACATTACCAAGATAAATAAATTCTTTTAGTGGCAATGGTTACACCTTTATGTAATAAAAAAAGAAATTGTATAAATAACTCAGACAAAACTTTAATTCTGATTTTAAAACAACATTGAAACTACATTAATGTTGTCCTTCTAAAGAAAAGTTATACATGTGTATATTTATCATTTACACCTAAGATATAGTGATATAGAAGGTCTTGCAAGCATAGATGAAGGAGAATGCATGTGAGTCACGTCATATATCAGAACAGAACAGAACTGAACTGGCTTGTGTTGTGTTGTTATGTATGATTGAAGACAGAGAAGAAGAGTTTGGTGGGGTCAGACCAAACCTGACATGGTAAGAGAAAGATACAGACAAGAACAACTGCGAGTTTGTTTCATCGTGAATCACAACTATTTATTTCATTGCAGTTACATGCAAAACTGCTTAGAACAAAAACGTTAAAAGCAAACACATTTTCAGGAAGGACCGATTCAAAAACCTCATGCACACAAACTACTGAGAAAGTGGTCATTCTGAAAGTATTGTTAACTGGCGGCTCTTCTTGTTATTATAATTTTATGTGATGTGATGTTACATGTTAGATGTTGCAATTTCCAAGATGAGAATCCAAACAAAAGCATTAGTAAGCACAAATACATATATTTATAACCATGTCGTAATGAGCATTAAATACTATCTATGGTTTTTTTTCTTTTATTAAAATAAATTTAATAGAAAGTAAAATATTATAAAAAAATCTTAAATAATAATCAATTTTAATAATAATTAATTATTATTATAACTAATTTAATTATAATAACTAGTTTAAATATCAATTTATAAATTAGAAATTATTAGTAACTAAAATAATTTTAAAAAATAAGAATTATTTTCTAAATATGTTATTAACACTAATGATCAAAGTTGTAGTTATCAAAAGAATTAATCTCTAATTGGAAAATTAGTCTATAAACATATTTCTCTAAATTAGTTATTAACAATAATCATTAAGATTTTGGTTATCAAAATAATTAATCTCTAATTAAAAAATTAGTCTCTAAACATATTTCTGGTCACTAAATTGGTCATCATTTTAGAGTTTTCTTGTAGTCAAAGCAACATAAGATGTGTTCTGATCTCAAGACATCGTTAGGATCAATCACCTATTTTTTTTAGGTATTGTCCGCTTTGGAGGGTATGCTTTATCCCGTCACAGTTTTATCCTTAAAAGGCGCATCTGAGGGTGAAAGGAAGAAGAAGTATTTAAGCGATGTGTGATTATTGGGTGTGGTAGGAACAATATTCAATTGAGTCCCTAATAAATTTTTATGATCTATTGAATACTCAATAAATATGAATTTTTCAATTGAATCCTCGCCCCCCTAATTTTTTTGTAACTTAGTGATGTAACTGTTAAGTAGTTGACATGGTTATTATTTTGTGATGTCATATTATTGGATGGTTGTCACATGTAATTTTATTATTTGTAAAATTTTATAAATTATAATTATGATTTTATAATTTTATAAATTTTATAATTTTATTATCATATTGTTATATCGTCATATTGTCATAACGTTATATCATCATATCGTCATATTATCACATTGTTATATCGTTATATTGTCATATCGTCATATTGTTATATCATCATATCATCATATTATATCGTCATATCGTTATCTTGTCATATCATCATATTGTTATCATTATATCATCATATCATCATATCATATATCGTCTTATCGTTATATTGTCATATTGTTCTATTGTTATATCGTCATATCATATATCATCATATTTTCGTATTGTCATATCGTTATATTATCATATTGTTATATCGTTATATCTACATATCGTCATATTGGCATATTATCATCATATCGTTATATTGTGTTATTGTTATATTGTTATATTGTCGTATCATATTGTTGTATCGTCATATTGTCCTATTTATAAAATTATAAAATTATACAATTATACAATTTTAAAATTATAATTTATAAAATTTTAGAATAATAAAATAATAAAATTACATATGACGACAACTAAGCACGTTGACAAGACAAGATAATAAACAGTGATGGATCTAAGACTCTAAGTCTTTGGAGACAAATAGAAATTAGTTGGGTCTCAATCAAGCACCCTTTTAAAGTAGAAGTAAATAATTAACGGGAGCAAAATATTTTTTTTTCATATATTTGATAATAATTTTAATAAATCAAGGAACGTTTGTCCATGCTCCAACTACTCTACATGTAAGTCCCCACCAATTAACAACCACATCACCGAATTAGCAAAATAAGTCAAATGCGGAAATTCAATTGAAAAAATTAAATTTATTAAGTACTTAATATACTATCAAAATTTATTAGGGAATCAATTAAAAATTCTCAAATTTATATAATTAAACATAGATGAAATAGATAAATTTATAAATGGTTATCAAGTATATATAATTAATTCATTAAATTTACAATAATTCCTTGAAATATCACCTTAGCCCTTTAATTCTAATAATTGTTATATTATTTCTATAATGTTTTTTTGTTTACATCACATCATTTGTAATATTATCTAAAAAAATATATTTACTCACACGAGTAAATAATAGTGACTATATAAGTATTTTTTTTCTAATGTACCAAATATCAACATTGAATTTTACAACCATCTTATCTTAAAATTGTGTATAACTTTTTTCTCGTGGGATTTTTTATATTATTAAATAGGATATAAGATTTCTGAATATTTTATTTACCTTTTATTTTTATGGTATATCTCATTTTAATATATTCACTAACTTTCAGTACATTTTAAAAGAGATTTTATTAATTTGACTTTTGTTTTTGAAATACTAATTCAATTTTAGTTACGAAATTAAAATATAAAAAAATTAACAATTGATGTTTTAATTCATAAACATAGTGTTCATAAAAATAAAAATATTTATCCATACCAACTTAAAATAATGACTAGAAACTATACTTATTGGTAAGAAAATTATATATTAAACTTGAAGTTAATGTAATTATATGGGACTCATGTTTTTTTATGTTGCTGCATTGTATGGAGTTTGCTTCTTCTGAAGTGATATTTTCTAATTCAATTTCAGAATAACATTGTGGAAATTATGTTTCAATATTATCATATTTATAGACTATTAAAACTATTGAGATAACTATGAAAAAATTGTTAAATATATATTTCATTTTTAAATTATTATAGAAAATTGTGTTTCTTAAATGAAATTATAAAGTATACTGTCCAGCATAAGTTAAGTATTCTTCCGACGATATGTAAAAATTATATTATAGTATTCTTCCGACGATATGTAAAAATTATATTATAGTTTACTTTTGTTTGTCATGTAGAAAAAACACTTTAAATACTTATAATTAAAATTACTTTATGCCTAATTTAATTTGTGAAATACATATATATCCCCTTCTAGACTACTAAACTTACCCTGTATCTGTAAATAAAGAAAAAATAAAATAAAACTATATAGTAAAACCAATAAATAACTCAGATTTAATCGGATATAGCATTGACCATTCTTCATCCTTCAAAATTTTCCTAGTCAATTTTCTGTTCTATAGGAGCATATAATTTATTTAAATTTTTTTAAAGCAATGATGGGTGTCATGAAAATAAAATTTATGATGACCAACAACAAAGAATATAGCATTATAAAAAAAAAAAAAAAAAAAAAAATTAATATTTATATTTTTTTTAATATAAAAACAAAAAAAAAAAAAAAAAAAAAAAAAAAAAAAAAAAAAAAAAAAAACTTATAGTCTACAGTTTCTGCAATATAGAACCAACTTGCTAGATAATCAGCACTTTTTAAATTTTGAACTGCTTTGAATCCAACAAAAGGAAAAGTCTAACTGACACAACACATAGTATTGTTGAAAAGGGGAAGAACAAGAAAACAGTTGGAACTAGAAAGAAAAATGGTGACATTATAGTCAAACGTTTGAGCCTCTGGTTGGACGGCACACATGATTCCTCTTACGAGCATGCTCTTCACTACGGTGCTGTGTTCGACAAGCATATCCATACCAGCAATCTTGTCTTGCTGATGCATCTGGTGGAAGAAGCTTTTCGTAACATACACAAAAACAGTAAAACTTGGTCAACTTTGCACACCAGTTTCATAGTATATATAGAACAAAAAAAAAACTTACGAGTTATTTTCTGTTTGTTCAGATTTAATAGATGGAATTTTCATAAGCACAACATAGATTATCCAAGGGAAAAATTTTATTTATTCATCAGGTCAGCCATTTTTTTTTCACCAAATATTAGTAACAAGTGAAAATTTATCACTAAAGAGTACACAGATCATGATTAGCATAATGCTTTGGGTTGAAAGTACTTACATATTTGGGTATAGAGACGCGAAACCAGTAAAGGAGAAATGACACCAACTTGTGATGACAGTCACTGCATGATTACATTAAAGCATTATGAATATGAAAATAATGTGATGACATTCTGACTTAATTCCACACTTTATTATAGTCACTTTTTATATCAAACTAGCTCAAGGTGTTAATAACTTCAAATATATGGATAGAAATTTCAGGACAAAGCTTACCGGCACACAAAAGTTCGAGCAGTAATCATCTCAGCATGATTTAGCATCATTCGCGATCTATCTGCCAAGAGAAAAAAGGAGACACGGTGTAAGTCAAAATGTGTTGACATTGTCACTGTACATCACATCAATTTACAACAACAAATAAATTTTCATGAGAAACCTTAGGGCCTGTTTTTTATTCTTTTCATTTTCAGTAGTACAGTCCTCTTGCTGCAGTTATTCAGCATTGCATTGAACCTTAACATTTTGTAAATATAACTAAAACATATCCACTCTGAGAAATGCTTCGGAAACAAGGCAACAAGGGACATTTAAAGAGGAATGCTTCTTATTAACTATTTCATGGATGGTAAATTTATCACTTTACCGATTTCTCTGTTGTCCAGCTTTTGTATCCACTCTGATATCACATCCGGCAATGTCCTTCCCATTTGTCTAATGCAACTATCAGTTATCTAAAACACCACAAACCAAAATATCATCATAACAGATGCAAGTTCAAAAAACAGACCAAAAGCAATAAAAATAAAGGGATCAGAAAGCACATACCTTCTGTTCATGGAGATTCTTTTCATGTGTCAACAATGGAATGCTCGAAATAGGGTGTTCTGAGATCTGAAAAAAAGGGACAAAGATCGTGGCTAAAGTGAACTTTATACCATATCCACTACCTTTAATTCACAAGGCATAAAACAACCAAGAAAGGAAATATTGTTTTGCGCAGTTAACTTGATGATGGAAATTGATAAAAATATCCAGCATGTAATGGCACCACAATAATTACACAAAAACAAGAGATCTTTCTAGAATGAAACTGTTAGGCAGGGAAGTAATGAGAGGGTTTGAAAAGTGTATTATAGGAAGAAATTTAAAAAAGTAGTTAAATTGTACAAAGTCTGTATATTATAATCTTGTGGGTGTTCAGACAATAAGAGTTTTAATTGTTGCAACAGGGAATTCCCTGTGTGAAAGGAATAGATTTCCTTTGTAGGTGATGTTTGTGTTCAGAGTTGACAATTGCAGAAATAATACAGAAAAAGGGTCTTGTTTTTTTTTGCTCTATCTTGTTCTTTAATCTATGAGGCAAGTAATAGAAACATTCGTTAAAATTAACAACTGTGATGAACAATAATCCATACAGGCCTAAATGTATCCTGGGAGCAAACAGGGTAAGAGCCATTCCCAGTTACTCCTAGAGCATGCCAGTAAGCCCCACAGAATGGCCTATCACATCCTGAACCTGTGGAAAGAAAAACATGAATTATCTGACAATATCAATGAACAACCTACAAGGTGTCACACTATTACAAGCTGCACAAAAATACTTTTAACCCAAATCAAAAAGCTATTCATATAAAAACAAAATCATAAATTTGACAATGTCATTGACTAAATTAAACACGATAACTTACAATACTGAGGAATGCCAAAACCAGTACGGGAAGGCATCATTCCTCCACATGCTTGACATTGGAGATGAACAGTGTCATGTTTGCAACCAAAGTCACCAACTTCAGTAACTAAAAATAATAAGTAAAGAATTCAATGAGTATGATGAGAACATGAAATAAAGAAAAAAGTCACAATTTTGTTTACACAAACAAAAAAACTTCAAATCTATTTCAAGTATACGGACAAGGCACAACCATATCTAATTAAACATATAAGCTCAATAATCGTTTTCAAAGAGACGATAAAAATATCTTTCATGCAGGTCAGCTCAGGCTACATTACAAACACTGATATTCATATGAACAGCATAACTTATAGTTGAACACCCTGAATAATAAGCACAGCAAACAAAGGAGACTCTGGAGGAAACGTTTTGCTACATAGATTGCATTGTACAAGAGACATTATTCCAGATCTAATGCTGTATTGTTATTACCACACTGTGGGCACTGATGATATGTGCCATCACTTTGATCATCCAGTGGTGTGTAAGCCCTCTTTCGATTCTTCTTTCCAGATCCAATGACCTAATAGTAAAAATAAACAACAAAAAAGTAAAGAATAAGCCCACAATATCTAAAACCAGAACCATGATACAAAATCATAAAATCCCAAAAATAAAGGTATTTAAAAACTGTTCTATTTATTAGTTAAGAATGTTTTTATGTATTCCCATATCATATATTTATTATATATCAAACCTCCTCTATTTATTTTATTGAATTATGTTTTCTCAATGAAAAATAAAAAAACATGTGTTGTCTCAGAAATATTTCAGCTCATTGTCTCGTATTTCCTATAGTTTAACATACAAATTTACCAATACCTAAATCATTTTGATACAAATAATCATTAAGATAACTTCACGTGTGTTTGTATCAATTTTTAGTAAGGTTGGACAAGATCGGCCTAATACAGCAAAGGAAGGTAAAATTTGATCGCTCAAAGGATCATCTTACTCACAAGGTTTGATCGTACTAATGCATAAGAGTCCAAAAGTGAAACTTCGTCCTCTGGGCGTCTCAGTGAAGAATCAGCCCTCAGCATATCCTAAAAAAAAATATGTATATTAGAAAATAGAAAAGTACTAAGTGACAACAAAAATTTATTACATTAGATGGATCAACTAAAGGTAAAAGGAAAAGAAAATTAATAAATCACAAGGCACAACAACATATTGAAAATAGAACTATCCTATCTACGGCCTAGAGTTCATGAAAATAATGGGCAAAATATGTCAGCTTCAATGAATGCAGACAAATATTAATTATCATGTCCTGATGCTATCCTTCACTAATAAATGATGTCAACATTTGGGTAGATTAGTTCGAGTTTTAACAAGAATGTGTCATTAGTGACGAGCATATATAAAGTATTCAAAAGTGTGTGACCTAGAGCATTAAGAAAAGTCAATAGATAAAACTTAAGTTTAATAATATATCGAATCAGAACTGATGAACACATTTTACTCGGAACAAGTGACCCTTCCTCCATCATGGGCCCACAGGTTAATAGATGGGAAGTTATTGCACATGCAAAGCTTTAGAGTTTCTATTTGCCAAGGCAAAAGAAATAAAACAGATTTATAATAAAGACAAATCAACAGATGGAGCTTTTAGAGATCAAAATATATCATGTCAAACCCGGTAAACATAATTTAAGAGCTGAGGGGCTATTGAACCCAAAAGATCTGGACTTGTAATTAAATAAAATTGGAACATCATGGCAGAGAAAGAATTACACATGTTTCATTGTTCCATTCTTCCATCTCCCCACCAACAACAACAATAAAAAGTTGCCTGATTAATATTTTGTTTGTAAAGCTGTTAACAAATACTAGCATGAGAGCTTTAGAAAACCATAATTTTGGACATGTCCTTTTCCTAGAAATTGTGCATGAGAATAAGGCTTAAACTTTGGTTTATGCATCAAACTATCCTCTCATCTATGCCCAACGTCATCTTTTGTAACTACCATAAGCAGATAAGCACACTCCGATTCAGTAATAAACACATCTGACTCCCTCCTCCACACAGAATAATTTGGCATTAAACTTACCTCAGCAATTGTACGCAAAAAGTGATTTTTTCCAACAAAGAGAACTACTGCTCTGCATTGAGGACAAAGTACAGCTGAATGTCTTTCATTTGATCTCCTTAACCACTCTGAGAAGCAACCATTGCTGTAGGGCCACATAGCAACTCAAGCAAAAGTCAAAGAACTGAAACAGAACTACAATACTAAGAAAAGGATGGAGAAATGGTATCCATACCAAAAATTATGAAGGCATGGTGCTACAGTAACAACATCATGCCATATGTTTAAGCAGATGCTACACTTTGCGTGATCAGCATCTACACATATCTGGAAAAGAAACACAGCCAGTCATCAATATTACTAAAGATAAAACATTATTAAAGACATTAAGGAGGCAGAGAATATTAGACAATGCCAACCTTTAGCTGCCTCTGGGAGCCATCTGGGCTGGACATTATATGAAATTTGTAGCTTACAAATCCTAATGCAATGAAGAGAGAAATGGAGAATTAAAGCAATTAATAACCATCTTATAATTATTAAAAAACAGTATCAAAAACTTAATAATTAGCAGACAGATTTTGTTCTGTCCAACACTCTAAATTAAAAATCTTTACTAATTATTCAAAAGACCCAAAAATCATCTTAAATTATAATTAATTATATGGTAGCATAATACTATTGAGACAGGTAATTCCCACTCACGGCTCATAATGTGGGTAAAACTGACACAAATTACTGTGCTAGAGTTTTTGGCCACATCACTGTCCAAGTTAATTGATGCACAATCAATCACCCATTTTCCACCCTTAGGCCCTCCATTATCTTAGTAATTTAGCATGCTGAATAATAAATATTACCACTTTTGTCAAACCAAGTTTGAATCACATTAAAGAGAACACTATAACCTGCCGCTCACTACAAAGAAAACTTGGATAACAACTTTGCTTCAAACAAATGAATGGATTGACAGTAGCACAATGGCAACGCTACTTTATGGAACTACAACAGATAGACAACACAATTTTACAATTTGTAAAACATAAATGTTGTTAGTAATAGAAATTGTTACGCTGGCATAAATATTAAAAGAATCTGACCTTCCCTATCAGGACCTGGGATAATTTGGCTTCCATCCTTAATGACAATGGTGTCATCACTGTGTATCACAGCCCCATCAACAAGAATTGCATCTTGACTACAGCAGGAATACATGATACACCCAAAACCAAAGTAATTAAAATAAAAGGAGTAAAATACTCAAAGGAAAGGAGATAACACCCTTCTTGAAGAGATAAATAAACATTTAATAGTTCAAATGAGGTTGGAGGTTGTAAGAACATCATTATGATTAATTACAAGTAAATTGGTATTGATTCATGATCATGAAGCAGAAAAATGTTATGGGATTTCAAACCTAGCAAAGCAGAGAACTGATTCTAATAATACAGTTGTTCCTCTGATTTTAATGGAATTCAAATGTGAGTTGAAATCCTATATTATTTAGAAATGGGCAAGCTAAGAAATATATAAATAAGAAAGACCTCCAGACCTATTATCCTAAAATTTTGGGTTGACTGTAGTGTCTTGTTCACTTATGTAGCTGGTTCTTGATCCACATTAGTGAATATCTCCCAGGTGTTTCTCCCCTTGGATTTCTTAGCAGTAGTATCATAGTTGATGGTTAGTCCTAGTGACCAATTCAGACAAATACAATGGATTTGGTGTTGGACCCACATGTGCAGATGATCCCTTTTGAATCCAAAAAGTGTGCCATTGCGGTGAACAGAAGTGTAAGTAATGGACAAGTAACTTGAGGGAGAGTTTACAGTATGGAAGGAACTCACTAGAAGGAGGGTTTGCCAGAGTTCAAGTGTAAGTGAGACTCATACATTGTGCAGTAGAGGACAGGTTAAATATGTTGGTTCATGAAAGTGGTGTCATGTTTTCCGGTATGTTGGTTCATGATCTATTGATAAAGATCTTCCTCGTGTTTCTCCCCCTTGGATTACCAACATTCTTCTCAAACTAACAAAGGACTGATATTTATAATGGATAATAGGGAACATGATTTACTCAAATACATACAAGTTGTTAACTAGTCAAGATTTTACCTCTTGTTCTCCAATGTGGCCGAACATAGGTCAGGATTCCTTACTATTTTGCACCAGCTATGTGTGTCACTAGAAGTAGCTGATGTCTCTGAAGTTATTACTTTTTCATCTGACCTTATCTCCACATCTGAATATCTCTCATCTGATGAAACTACAAAAAGGAAATAGTTTGATTAAAATAAGAAACGTAAGGAGGTTTAAAACTTCACACTTTATTTGCCTCTTCAATTGTTTATATCTAGGAGTCAATTTGGCATCCCCTTAAAATGTGGGATGAAAAAAATCAGATGTGTTTTTCATTCAAATTTCCAAATAAAGTTCATACAGATACATGCGTTTTAGGTGGTTTACTTTTAGGGGAACAAAAAATGATACTAACAGTTAAAATAACTATCCTTGTAAAAAGCATTCAAATGACATTCTCAGCAACCCCTTGAAATGTATAAACCCAATAGAACAGCGAGCTACCACTAGCATCTCCATTCATTGCCACCCACTTCAAAACAATAGGCACACAAATCCAACTCTTTTTTCTATCCAACCCTACAAGTTCTTGTCATTGCGAAAACAGCACCACCTTTCAAATTAGATTAAAATTACCATACATCCACTCTCTCTATCTCTCATTTTCGCCTCATTTTCTTCCTACTTTTCTCATTATTTCCGATCACATCATCCAGCATTTTTTATCTTCTCCTTTCTTTCTTTTCTTGCGTATCTCTCTCTTCTTTCTGCCATGCACCCCAATAACGGGATGCACGTTTAACAACTTCCTTTAAATTCTTCAAAGCCCCAAGACATCCACAACTACCAATTGTTACAGCCTGGGTACGATTAATCAGTAAGAGGAACTATGCAGTAACCTACCATGAAATGGGGGCTTCGACATTTCACAAAAATGTGAACTTGGTCATCAAACCAATCAAAAAAATTTAGCCTTTTCATGCTCAGACTTCAGAATCCACTTAAATTCGAATACATACAGTGATATCCCAATTAGGTGGGGAGGGGGAGAAATGGAAAGCACCAAGTTTGAAACTTTGGTTGGTATCTATAAAATGTGAGTGCGACTGTGAATAACAGGAATGAAATTGAAGATAAGAAATTATTATTACCAAGTTTGGCCCAAATTTCATCTAAGTTATTGGCTGAAGTTGAAGACGAGCATTCTCCCCTTTCCTCCATTGATCACAAGAAAGGCCTCAAGAATAGCCTCTTTGGTCGGTGAAGTGGAGAGTACAAAGGTTCAAGTTCAAACTTTAAAGGTTTTGTTGGTATTGATAGGTTCAAAAGCTTGCATGAACATATCAACATGCTTGGTATTAATTTTTTTTTTGTTTTTGTTTTTTATATCAATAATTTTTTATATTTTATTTTTAGTCTTTAATAAAATGATTTTTAATTTTATTTTTTTGTGGTATATCGACATTTTTTAAGTCGTGAATTATTCATTAAATAATCATATCATTAAACAAATGATATTTGTATGTTTTAAAAATTATTTCATTAAGGAAAAAAAATAAAAGTAACTTATGCGATAGAAAAAATGTCAATGTCATTCACCTCGGTCAAAAGAATTGTATTACCTAACTTTTTTTTTTTCTTTATATCTTTCCTTATTTAACATAAAAAGACTTAATTAGTGATACTTTTATAATATTAAGTTTGATTTCTATTTTTTAAATAGTGTAAATTGCGTTCTAACTATTAAAAAATTGTCTTAATTAGATTCAAGCAAATTATGAATGTCGTTAATTGCGTGTTATTAGTTTTTGTTTTTTTTTTAAATTTTTTAAAATTTGTTTTAAATATTTTTGTGGATATCTAACTCAGAACCACTAACTATAACTTTTTCCTAACCTAATTTGCTACGACCTATCTCCTCAACCTTATACACTTGGGACTTTTGAAAACCAATGCAACAATCTTTCAAAACCTCTAATCCTATGGGTACAACAAATAACATAAACTATATAAATCAACTTGAATTTGTTTAATTTGGAAACGAAAATAGTCCGGTATAAATTTCAAATATTAAAATTTGGGTTGGGCTGAATTGGTCTTGTTAGACTCGAATCCAGCCTAATTTAGTTATGTCTAATCTTATATGATACACAATTTATTTAAAGATGTTAATAAATAAAAAAATTAACTTAAAAATATAAGTTTTGTCGAAGATCAAAATGGAAAAAATGTTTAACACAAAAAGGTATGAAAAATTGATGGGAAAAAACTAAAAGAAATACATATTGTAATCTATAACTATTGAAATGTCACTTAAAAAATAAACAATCACTTAATAAATTTCAATAATTAGTAAAATTTCGAAATATAAATTTTATTATATATAGATTAACATGCGAGTATAAAATATATTTACACTCGTTATTCATATATATTTGTTTATAATATTGTACCAATTTTTTTTTGATATATATATATATATATATATTTCAAATTTTTAAATACATATATTTCATGTAAATGTTTATATTTTCTATAAATAAATAAAATCGGAATGAGAGATGAGAGAGGTGTTGAGAGAAGCATGGCTTGCATGTGGTAGTTATTTATTATTTATTTAAATAATATTATTATGATTATTATTAAGATTATGATGACACATGTTAATAAGTAGAGAGTTTTGTGGGTTTTGGCGGTTAGGGTTTAAAAAAGTGAGAAAAGAAAGGTTTGAGGCCATGTCGTTCGTTAGTTAGCTTCACAGCTCGCTGGCTTGGTTTCTTGGTACTCTGTCCGCCTCTCACACTCTTGCCATTGTAAAACTCTTTGCCCTTCCTCTCGTCCCATCTTCGTTCATTAAGGTTTCGTTGTTTTGCACTCTTAATCGGTGATTCGTCCTCATTCTATTTGATTATTACATTGTGCTTAGCTTGACCTTTGCTTCCAGTGGTTTCTATCCACAGCTATTTGCTTTTATTCAATCAACCAAACTTCTTTTTTACCTACAAATTAATTGTTGTGGACTGTGGTTGTTTTTTGTTCTGTATTTTACTGTTTGATTTTATTGCTGAAAATATTCAATGTTTGATTACCATGTTCTTTTTGAGTATGCAATGCAATATTATATATTCTTCATTTTTGTTTCCACATCATTGTGCTAGACTGTTCATGGCTTATCATAGAAGTTAAAGGCATTTAGGTATGGTTCAAATTTTTACTAATTTTGTCATTCTTTTTGATCAAGATCATCTCTAGGGGAATGGGGTACACTGGATACAAAGTAAGACGTAATTGAGATGAAGTTGCTCGTGTTCAAGAGCGTAGTATCTGTGATGATGGATAGAAAATGATTAATGAAGGGATAATAGGATTGATGAAATAGTGTTGTTTACTATCATGCACTGTAACCATGGAGGGAGTTTGTTATAGCAACTTACACAGGATAGCTGTTCAGACACCAAGCAGTTATTTTGGATAAATTGACTGGGGCATTTCTCTTAATTTTACTGGCTATTTATATAAAGATGGATACATAATTCAGACAAAGTTGGTGTAGTTTGATAAACTGAACTCATGTAATTATGGACACGGTTTACATTTCTGTTAATTTTAGTGGCCATCTTATAAAAGGGAAGAGTTAATTCAGACAAAGTTGTTTTAGTTGGAGAAATTGAGCTCATGCCATTGATTTACTAGGCTAATCTATTTGCAAGGCAAAATAATCCATAAAAGTATGCTGATGACTACTTGCAGTATTATTCTGTTCCAACAACCTTGAACCCATGTGTTTGCATTAGAATCGAGACATTGAATAACTTGCACAGGATAGCTATTCAGACACCAAGCAGTTATTTTGGATAAGTTGACTGGGGTATAAACAATGATAATTCTGTAATACATATTCTGATATCTATGTACTTCCATAGTTACCAAGCTGAGTTTGCTTTGTTGTTGAACCTTAGGACTCTGAATTTTAACAGGGATGGACATCTTTTTTCGACTTCATCAAAGTTTATCCCTGAATTTAATTGTATTGCCATCCTGCATTTCCTTTTCTGCTTCATACTAAATAGTACCAAAATTCGTATTCTATAATTGTAATATTTTGGCTTCCTGTATGTACACTGTTGGTTATAAAATGACACATCTAGGTAAGCGCCAAGCATTTTGGTTCCACTTGATTCTTTCTCTGAACTTTTAAATGGTAATGCTAGTACAAATATTGGATTCTTAATTTCTGGGATTATTTATGTGAAAGAATTGCTTTTAATGTTTTGTAATGCAGGAATGCAGCTGATTGAGTTTACGGAAGCTGTGAGGGACCGATAGAGTTTAACAGAGAGCTGCACGATGGGTCATTTGGGTGTTTCTCACCGAGTCATGTTCATTGCTCATCATGAGGAAAATGGAAGCAAACTTTCTTCCAGTATTCCTACGGTGGAGGAATCAAATGATAAAGAAAATATCACGAAAGGTGAACCTATCTTCATGCCAAAATTTAAAAAAAGAAAACGCCTTAGCCTAAATCGTCTAAGAGAGATTAAAGCGGATATGTGTGCCAGTACAAGGGAAAGTAGCAGCGTCATGCCTGAAACAAAGAAGAGTGAAAACAGAGATAGGTGGTCAACTAAGAGGTAAATAATTTATGATATCCTTTCTGTTTACACTCTTTAAAAATATATTAAGACTAGACCGTAATGTAATGTAGGTATACGTTGGCTGAGCAAAGCATGTGGGAGGTCTTAAAAGGTGAAGGTGCAACGTTTGAAAGTCCAATTACCCGACCTGCATTAAGAATGGCCGTCCGTAAACACATCGGTGATACTGGACTATTAGACCACTTACTGAAGCACATTGATGGTAGATTGGCACCTGGAGGCACTGAGCGGTTCCGACGGCGTTTCAACACCAAAGGAATCATGGAGTATTGGTCCGAGAGTGCTAATTTGGATGAAATTCGCCAGGAGACTGGAATGCAAGACCCTTATCGGATACAACCGTCTAAATTAAGGGCAGGAAGTGTTCCTATGCAGAATATGGATTCTGTTGATGAACTGAAAATGCTCAAAATAGAAATGGCCCAGATGAAGAGGTATTGAACTTGGAAACTCAAATTTCATAAATAATTCTGTATGATTACTGTTAAATGTTCGATTTTAAGATGTTAGTTTGCATAGCAGGGACATGCAGGAGCTCATTGCAAAAAAGAAAGAAAAAAGGGAAAGGTGTTTGATGGAGGTAAATAAGTTCATAATTCAGTGGTCTGTTCTCTCAAATAGAACTTTATGAACTTTTATTTCGTTATCTCTTGACAGGAGACACAGAAAAGTTTTGTGAATTGGAAAGCCATGACTGAGAAGCGTGTAACTGAGATTTTTACTTTTTTGAAGGGTGTGCAGGTATCTAAGCAGCTTATTTCCACACTTCCCACTATTTTAGATTATAGGTCTTGTTTGGCAGTGTCTTTTTTTGAAGAAAAGGTTCACTTCCTTAAATAAAATATACATTTAAGAGATTTCTAAAGATAGTAGCTTCTGAAAGTGAGCTATATAGGTAAGCGCTTTTTATGTCTTAAAACAAACTAGGCCTTAATGGGATTCAGTTTATGTTGAATGAAGACATATTCATGTATAAGCGCTTTTTATATGATTTACTGTAGCTTTACATACTGACAGGGTATTAATGAAGACATGTTGATTTGGAAAACTAAAGTTGAGCAACAGCTAATGGAAATAGACAATAAATTGAGTGATGTGCGACCATTGAGAGAACTCACCACTTCAAATTATCTTCCGGTAAGCTGGGAGGATTGGCTAGAAAGCACCAACCTAGACATTGTTCATGGAAACGAATTTTCACCATGGTTTGGGAATCCTGAGCTGCTTGATGTTCCACAAGAGATTGTACTTCAAGAGCCGAACTCTACCCTACCAATTCAGCTGCAAAGTGAAGAACAGACTAACATGAAGAGGTATTATAATTAAAATTATATTCTTTAAAGCCATTCCATGCATCCTTCCACGGAAACAAATGACAAAGGGGGGAAAATGTTGGTTTTCTTCTTTCAGTGGTTCCCTTATTTTACCAACTTTTGATTACAGCAATTTGCATGATTTGGTGCCAAAGAAGCTCGGTGAAGATCAACCTAATGTGATCCCTGATTCTTCTGTGGCTGTTAATTCTAAGTCAGACCTTGACAATTCGTTGATATTGTATAAGGTGATGTTGATAGTGTTACTATTTTCTCAATTTTTATAATTTCAGTTTAATATTTATTTTATAATATTTATCTCGCAGGAAATGTTCTTGGAATTATTTACATGGAGGGATAAAATGGACCAGCAGTTATTGGAAATATCAAATACTGTATATGGCATGCTGACAACCGAATAGACGGTACATGAAATCAAAGTATGGAGCCTAATTTGAGGATTCTAATTTTTAACCATTTTCTTTTGTTACTCTCAGAGTGTAGGGTTTAGATACTGTACAGCTTTAACAGTCTAATGGTGAAGTATAATCCTTTTTCCCACCACAAATAGAAGCTTCACACCTACAGTAAGCTGCAAATTGTTGATACTTTCCCCTGGCCTTTCACAGTACAGTCAATCAGTTTATTCACGCTTCAAAGTTCACTACTAGGTCTTTATCGGTAGGACTGTTATTTCAAATGACAGTTTTTTTAGTTTTGTTAAGTAAATTAAGCTCCTCTCGGTAGCTCTTCTGGTAGGCTTTAATTTAACTTTTTTTGACTCGAGTACCCATGAAAACATGTACTAAACCTTATTTGAGGATAAATTGCTATATGTAGGATTTCTGCAGTATAGTTCATCTGATATGCTGGATTATATAATTATATAACCAATTCTCCCTTTTGTTTTTTCCGTAACAATTCTGCTGTTTGTTAGTAACTTAGTTGGACACATTGTAGCTGGTGGTAATTAATGGCTTACAATCATTTTGTTAAAATCAAACAAATAATATATGAACCACCAGTGTAAGTTTTTAGATAGTGTTGTTCAATAACAAATTAACATTTATTTCTAATATTTCCTTCCCACAATAAATTTATATGCTTATTCTAGTGTAGGTCTGTTAAACTTTGTTTCATTATGAAAATTTATCTTTTTGGACCCTGTTGGTCCCTCCCTGTCAATTTTTTGTTGTTGATTTGAGTAAGAATGTTGTTGTTGATTCTTCTTCAAGAACCTGTTTAACCATTAGAACATAGAGATTGGTTGGTTCAGATTTTAATTTGGCTTATTTTCTTCCTGCATCACTATTATTGTGTTAAAGAAAAAATTCTTTATATATTTCCTTTGTTTCAAACAAAAAAAAATTCCAAAATCATGTTTTAAAAGTTCTATTCCAAAAATTTCATTATAAATATTCTATTATGTAACATGGTTTTTTTTTTCTCCGATTTAAAAATTAAGTGTGTGTTTGGTTTTCAGTCTAGGAATTCAAAAATTGAGGTTTATTTTGCATTGAAAGTTATAAATAAATTTTTGACAAATTTTTGTTATGTTTTATTGAGTTCAAAACTTATTCTGCTCAAAAAGCAAAACCATTAAATTTTTTCATTGAATAAGATTTTTAATTTTATTTAATTAAACTTAATTTTTTTAATTGTAATCCAAAAATATCCTAAGTGTTCATACCTTATTTTCCTGAGACATTTGCTTAATACTTTTTAATTTGCTATTTTTCTTTCACATTTTTCTATTGAACTAAATCTGACAATCGATTCTTATTAAACTCCCACTTGATATGATTTTAGTATTACTACTAATTATTTTAGCGTTATAGATCGAGTTTTTGTATAAAATAATAAATAAATGTAAAAATTGAAAGTTATTCAAGGATCTAGCTTGTTTGGATGATGAGAAATTAAGAGAGAATGGAAGGAATTAATATTATTTAGTACAGTAGAAATAATATAAAAATATTTTTAAAAGTAATTAGATTTATTAATACATTTTTTACCTCTTTGTCTATCACCTCTTATCATTAATATATCTTTAGGTCTATCTTTGATTCCAATCAAGCATCTTTAATTTTTACTTTTATTTTTCACATGTTTTCTATTCTATTATAACTATTATCCACTTTATCTTTTTCCTTTTTATCAACAAAATCTCAATAAAATTTTAGAAATCATTAGATTAAAAGAAAACTTTAAACTAATTTTAACAAAAAAGTGTTATATAATGATGAGATTCACAATAACATGAATAAAAAGTGAAACAATGATGGTGTGCATGTATACCTCCTTAAAAGCATAAGTTTCATGTGACATCTTTATATTTTATTTCGTTGTTCTCTTCTCCTATTTCATCTTTATATATTTTACTACTCAATTATAACATTATCATTCCTCAGACTTTGTGTTTCTCTGTCGTGGTACAGAGTTTATTTTTTATGTTCCCAAATAATTCTTCAAACCTATTTCATGTTTTTGAAAGCACCAAATCCTTTTTTTTAATAACTTAATTATCCTTAAGTCTCGTTTTTCAAGGATGGATCATTCACAAATTGTCATTGTTTGTTATTAATTTATATTATTATTATCCTGTTATGAGGACACCACCCTATGGAGGCAGGTGCACTCACGTGCATAGAAAAAAAAAATAGAAACAAAAATTCCCATGGTATTTTGAATATTTAATTTGTAAATAGGCTAGTTGGGGAACATAAGTAAAAGAAGTTGTTTATGTGATGATTTTGTTTGAAATTTTGAGCATAAGAATAACGTGGAGATAATGGAAGTGAGTTAACAATTCAACAAAACATTTTCTTTGAGAAAACTCTCAATTGTATACGTTACAAGACTTTTGTCCTAACTTTGATTCGTTGATTCAGTCACACATGTGATCGATTGCAATTTCCCTTTCAACTTCATCTCATTTTAATTTTGCAGAATTTTTTTTCTTAAAATTGATGTTTATTTCACTGTTCACCTACTCAACTAAAATAATATATGAAATCTTCAAGTGTTATCCAAGTCAAACAATCCAAGAAATATTCTAAACCAACTTCACCATCTTCTCACTTCTGAGAAGACATTTCTCAGATCCAGTTGGGTACATTACATAATATAATTATTTTATTATTTATTAATTTTTTATTGATATACATCAAATAAAATATTAAAATAATTTTATCTTTTGAATGAAGTAAAATTTTATTAAAATTATCTGGTCAAAATTTATTTAATATCATAATTAATACCAAACTTGAATAATTACTACTAAATTTAATAAAATTTAATACTAAAACTCATACAATAAAATAAAATAATAATACTAACAGACGTTATAAATAAAATAAATTATTTTAGCCAACGTCTCGATTTTCGATGCTGAATTAATACTAAAGTTGAATAATTAATACTAAATTTAATAAACTTTAATACCGAAACTCATACAATAAAATAAATTAACAATACCAACAGAAACTCGTTCTAAATAAAATAAATTATTTTAACCAAAGTCTCGATTTTCGATGCTGAAATCTGAGCACTCAGGAATTGTTGTTTGTTTTTGTGAGGTTCTATGTTTCTTATCTCTCAGGTCATTCCACTGAAGGATCAAGCAATGTTCTATAAGATAAGTGGTAAGGGTTAAAAGTTAGTATATTAATAAAGAATATTTTTTAATATACTAGAAATGAAAATTAAATAACTGCCGAAAACATAATATCAATAAAAAGTGTGATGTATGTAACATTCCATTTAATAGTCTTTCACACTATCAAACAAAACATTAGCTCGTGATCAATCGCGCAGCTCTATATGAGGCTCGTACTGCGGAGCAAGCGAAGAATAAGGGCGCGCGTTAGCACTCCTGCAAGAAAACGGCCTTACTCAACAAGCGCACCTTTATTAGTAAGTTGTTTCCACTCATTGAAGATTCTATC
>Ga0214543_1003784_pt1 | contig 29142 bp, 23 predicted proteins | sample CNSS2metaG_FD_160094 | JGI IMG/M metagenome (GOLD analysis project Ga0214543, IMG submission 160094) | Root nodule microbial communities from cowpea collected in UCLA plant growth center, Los Angeles, California, USA - CNSS2 | ecosystem: Host-associated > Plants > Roots > Nodule | place: USA... | reverse complement strand
TGGCCTCACTCAAACAGCGGGCTCTCGCCCAGGCGAGACATGCAACGAGGGGTCTTCACGAACTCTCGCTCAGGCGAGATGCTGTCCTCACAGAAACAGCGAATTCTCGCCCAGGCGAGACGCGCGACAGTGGAGGCTTCACGAGATCTCGCTCAGGCGAGGCCTTCTCGCCTGAGCGAGACTATGCGTCGCTCAAAACGAGAAAGGGCCGCCTAGGCGAGTTCTCGTGGCAGTGAGCACTCTGGTACTCTCGCCTAGGCGAGACGAGCTCGCTTGGGCGAGAATAACAGATCTCACAACTGTCAGCACACAAGCAGCGGCGAGAATGGCTCAGATCATCGCCCAAGTACACATGCAACTCAATTTCATCCAACAAAAGCACACTATGCACGCATATAAACATAAAAACGACCAAAAACAGCCAAGAATAGTTCGAGATCGATGAATCTAGTTTCCCTTACCTTTGTTTAGATGGTAACAACACGACACTGACCCGCAACAGAAATACCACGGCTCCAAGAACTATATTAGAGAGCAGAGAGTTACGAGCTGCTTTTGTTAGCTTGGAGGTAGGAGGAGGTTGTATGCCCTAGCGGAGCTCTAGCTGGAGATTTGAGAGGAAGAGAGGAACTACTTCTGTAAGAGAGACCAGAGAAATCTGTTTTTCTGAAACAGAGGTAAGTTGCAAAGTGAGGGTGGCTGGTAGGATAGGGTGTCCTTCAGAGAGGCTGCCCTTGGGCCTACGAAGGGCCAGGCCCAAATCTCTGGGACAAAAGAAAAGGGGCTTACAAAGGACAACAATAAAAACATAATGAATGGCTTAGCCGGTGCTCAAATTCAGCAAAACTGTGACAAAAAATTCAAATAAAAATATGCAAAATAACACTTATAAACAACACAAGCTATAACCTTGCAACTAAAACTTAAGATTGCACACCAGAAATTAAAAGTGAACTTAAAAGGAGTTTGCATAACAACACACTTATGAAACAATAGCTAAAACTGAGTTTACTACAGAGAAAAATAAAAACAGCAGAACACAAGAGAGTGAAAGCAATAAAACAATGAGCTATACAAAAAATATGAGAGTAAATAGCATGCTTAGGTATTGTCCGACCTTAGCTCAATTTCATTTGGATCATTTGTTGTATAACCCAATAACACATCAAATGAAGAGGGAGTGTGCTCCCAACTTTGCTATTTGCACCAATTTTGCAAGAGTTGCTGAAATTGTCTCTGTCCAAGTAACTATCTCAAATTTTAAAATCAAACTTCATATTGTACACAATTCCAAAAAATATGTTACAGTACTCAAATTGAAGAGTCTAGAATCTAATGCAACAAATATAAGCTCAATTGGAGATCTATAGAAAAAGTAATGACAAAAACAGTCAGCAAATATATTTGAGTTAAGTTAGTCTTGACTTTGCTAACTACTTTCATATTCTAATGTGAACTGCAACTAGACTAGAATTTCAAAAATTATATTCTACAACTAAAAAAAAGAAAAAAAAAACATTTAGACAACTGTAGAAAAAAGTTATGAAAAGAAGGTAAGTGGAACTCAATAAATCTTAAGGCAATTAATCAAACACATGGGGCATAAGAGAAAAAAAATAAAAAGAAAAAGAAAAAGAAAGGTGTTACTTTGAAGGAGACCCAACCATGTGATCCAATTCAGAGTGTTACCAATTTGCAATTTGCCATTGCTTTCTTTCGTAGTTATGAAAGGTAGCGAAATTCTCGTTCTAATCCAAAAGATTCTGTGTTTGATTCTGCGTCAATTGACAGAGAATCGATTAGAATCGATTTTCTAACATAAAATGAGTATGTGTTTAGTTTTTAAAATTAATTAAAAGATAAAAATTTTACGTTTAATAAATTGAATAAGAAGTAAATAATTTTTGTTTCTGCATCGAAGAATTGATTTAGTTTGAATCAATTATCCTAAACCAAACACATCTTAAATACAAACTCTTTTTTTTTTTTTTTGCGATTAACTTTTTTATAATAGCCTTCTTCTTTTTTCACTACGAACATTTATAGTTTTAGTTCCTAAATTCTCTTACACAATATTGACATCTTAATTCTTATCCACAATTTTGCTTATTTATGAATTTAAGATAATTGTAATTATGTTTTAACATTTGCAGTTTCTATTTTTACTGTTTAAATGAGTTGGAAAAAAAAGTTTTATTCAATTTAGGTGACAATCTCACCCAGGGTTTCTTAGAAGTAACTTGTGTTCCAATTTTAGCAAATCATACAAGGAGTAAATAACATCTAATTTTAAGCTACAACATCGTTATTGAAAAAAAAAAATACGATAGATTAATTTAGGGGTGGCAATGCGGGCCGGTCCGATCCGCATAAGGCCCACACAACACGGGTTGGTCTGTCCCGTCCCGCACACTTTATGCAAATTGCAAGCATTGGTCCGTCCCGTAGATTCCTTGACCTGCGGGCCCGCAGGCTGGCCCGCTTTTTTTATTTTTTTATTTTTATAATAAAACTTTCAATGTTTAAAATTTGATAAACTTTAAGAAGTTCACAAAATTAAGTAAAAATTTTGGGGAATTAGATGGTAAAATGATAATTCAACATTTTCATCATATTCATACTATGACATACACAATGTATTCTTTAAATTTTAGTACATTAAAAAAATACATAATACTTGTTTTGTCCAGTTATATAATAATTTGAAACGTTAATGCAAGAGTGCATAAAACAAGTAATTAATATACACAAGTACAAGTTTTTTTTATAATTTTATGCGGACTTGTAGACCAGCCCACATAAACTGTGGGCTTATGCGGACAGGATCACTGCGGACCTGCGGACTCACTACTCTAACCTGTCCCGCATTTTTTTCACGGGCATGCGGACACAACTGACGGACCAAACATTAATTTTCATCCCTAGATTAATCTAAATTGACAAAAGGTTAAGCTTTCAGTATACAAAATGCTGAATAAATCATTATTATTTTTAATAGTCTTTCATTCGTTAATATTTGGTTCATGTTATTGAATTTGAACAATAGATTCAAAACAGTAAACTTTATTACTGGATAATTCTAAACACGAAGATCTGGTTCAATAGAAAATTCATCATAACGACCAAATAAGCTTTTTATGCAGTTTAATAATATTTGTTTGTAAAAATGGTATTTATACAAAAAAACAAAATCCAGTTAAAAAACAATTTATTAACTTTTGTATGGTTTTAAGTATCGAATAATTTTTTAATGTTTTAAAAGTTCAAGCGAATACCACTTGATGTTATAATTTTTTAAGAAAATCATGATAACTTTGATCGAATATCATAAAAAATATACAAGAAACGTTGATTTGATATCTTAATATTTTTTGATAAAAAATCATTTTGAAATCTCATTTGAATACACCTATAATTTTTATCTCCGAAAAAAATGCAAACACATATTTAACCTCTTTGTAAAAAGAAACTTAAAATGTAATTTTATTTTTAATATTTTATTCAGATAAACCTCCATAAATATCTTTTGAAGAAAAAAAAACACTGTACAATTAGCTCATGCGTTCCTAACGTAGCTTATGCGTTATAAACTATTTTGTGTACTGATGTTTCTTATTTTCTATTTTCATAATGGAAAATAATTTTTTGATAAATTTAACAAAATTTCGATAAATAGAATTAAAATTAATTAATTTTTTATTTTTTAACTAAAATGAAGTAATAAATAATACCTTTTTTTATCTAAATAGGTAGCTTGATAAAATTTGTAAAAGAAAATTATTATTTTCCTTTCATAATACTTATAAAATTAAAAAAAAAAAACTTCAGTAGAGTTTACAGTTGGATAAACTAATCCCTCCTTTGACAGCTATAGATTTGCTGCCTCTAAAGATTTTTTGAACCTTGCGTTCCTAAGAAAAATGAAATACAAATGATAATAAATATATTGTGGCCTTAAAAATATATAGTTTTTCTTATTTGTAAGCATGTTACAGATTATTCTACTGTATTTAAGTTCGTATTCATTTAAATATGTATTTATTTAAATTTGTATTTAGAAACATAAATTTTTGGATTAAGTTTTGATTAATTTTCTCATCAACTCTGTATTATTTAGATTGTTTTAACAAAACAATAACGATCAAACGCTAACAATCATTCGATCGTAGACCTTTACCTTCAATATTTTTTAACTACCCATCTTCGATAATAAAATAAATTATTTTTTTCAGTAAATATAGGACATTAAATGATCTCTCACAGTATGAATGTATACAATAATAATTGTGCATGTTAATACGTGGTGTCGATGTTATTATTCTTCCAAGACAATGACGGATTATACAAGGAGCTGGAGGGGTCGTGACCTCTCAAAATATTTTTGATTTTTTTTAATTATATATATGATTTTTTTTTTTAAATTATGTATATATTTTTTTAATTTATAAGTAATATATTTTTAAAATGATAAAAATTAAATTGTTTTTTTATTTGTTTATAAAGCATAACATTTAATGTTAATAAATGATAAAATATAAAATCGAATATAATAAATAGTACACATATTTAGCTTTAATTATTTTTTGTTTTTATTTTTATGAAAAAATGTTAAATTATGAATAAAAAAATTGGAACCAAATTGAGACTAAAACAACTAGAAGACCAACTTACATATTTGAAACAAAAGCTAAACGAGTAATTAAAACAAATATTTATTAAGATATTTTTTATTTTATTTTTCTTTATTCACTGTCTTTTTAATTTTTCACAAACTTGTATTTATCTTTCCGTCTCATATGTTTTGTTTTTGTTTTTGAAAAAAAAAAGAAGTCAAACACAAATTAATTACTTTTTGTTCTCATTTATCATTTGTTCTTTTTCTTTCTTGAAAAAAAAGTAACTTTCTTGTTTCACTTGATAAGAACTATCACTTTAATAGTTATTAACATTATTTTTTATTTCATTATCCTTTGTATATTTATTTTCTATGAATATAGAAGAAAAAAATAATGTATTATGTGTTTTTTCAAACCGATTTTTATCACTTGACTATAATATATTTTCCTTTTAATAATTATGTATCTCAATTTTTTATTACATTATGAAAAATTATTTTTTAAGTATATTGATGATGAATAAAACAATATATTCATTCTTTAAAAGTGATAGAAGAATTTTATTTTTTCACATATTTTGAAGTATTGTACTAATGATGCAATCTAATGTCAAATTGTTCAGTTAGAAGAGTTATTTTTTTTTAAACATTATACTAATGATCTAATTTAATAATCAAATAATTATATTACTTTGACCCTCCAAATTTTATGGTCAAGATCCGTCACTGTTTCTCAATAATGATATTATGACACACTTTTAACCCACAGTTCAAATCACCATTCAATTTCTTATTTTGATTTTTTTAATGATGTGATGAGATAAAATAAAGGTGATTGAAATAGTAGATTAAAAGTGAGTCAAAATATCATTATATTTTTTTCAAACCTTTTCAACATTATATTACATTGTTGTTACTCAGTGTTTTTCCACAACATTTGATTTTCATTTTTTTTTCACTATTACCTAAACATTTGATGATATTTATCCTCAACACCAATCTCACCGGTAGAAAATAAGAGAAGGGGGATATTTTGAAATGTAATTCATTTATCAATGTTAGTTTAAGTTGAAAATTAATCTTCAATAAATAAAACAAAAGTTCTTTAACGTGTATATTCAATTTAGTTACTTAATTTTTCTAAAATATTATTTTATTCCTCAAGTTATTTTAACTCTTTCTATCACAAAGTTATCACATTGGTCATGAGTAAAAAAAAAAAGTGAATATAGAGTGATATTTGAATTCTAGACAACATGATAAATAAAAACTTTTTTATTTAGTTAGTGAGATGATAATTTTTGTGAAGTAGGATTACCGTTGTCCAGTGTTGTTTAAGACGGAGGCAATATAATATAATATTTGATAAAAGGTGAAAGTTAGTTAGTTTGAATGTTGCAATTAAACTCCAAACAAACCCTAACTACTTTAGTTTGAACATTCTGGGTTTCAACGTGATTTCCATGTCACACGTATTACGTAAGAGTACATCTATACCCACCCTAATGTCTCTATTAAAATATTTTGGTGCCAGCCAACCGTACCACAATGTTTCATTGGTTTCTCCACAAATAATCTCTGTCTCACCAAAATTTCAAATAAAAAATATGCCTGTATTCTTAATGCCTTTTTTTTTTCTGTTACAAAATATCAATTTCCATTTTTTTCTTTAAAGAATACAAAATTACAGTCATATGTATTAAATTATGACGTAACATTTTTTTCTCAAAAGTTATTATAATAAATATTTTCATGTATGGCGGTTACAACTTTACACATACCAAAAGATTGGATGATTACGCTTTACTTTATTTAGATGATGATGATTAGCCAAAGCTTTTAGAAGACGTATTAAAGTGAGTTACATGTCTTATAATTATTAAAATTTAAAATGATAACAATTATCTTATCTTGCTTCACCCATACACAGAAAAAACAAGTTGTACTTATCCATGGCACACGTTAATATTTACGAAGCTGAAAGCACAATTATCTTCGGGTATATTTTATCGGATGATTTATAGTCATGAAAAAAAATCGCCGTTTATATATAAAATATTTGACATCAATTTTATTTTTAAAATTAAAATAATAATGTTATGTGTCTTTATTTTTATATAATGTTTAATTTTGTATATTTTATTTAATATAAAACTTTAACTTACACTTAAACTATTTTCAAAAATAATATTTTACAAAAATATAAATTTAAGTATTTGAAAAGGGATCTTATTTGTTAAAAACACAATTTAAAGATGAATGTGTTTTCCTCTCCATCCAATTTGAAAAGTCAATAGACATGTTCATTGTAATTAAAAAAAAACAGATATACAATATTTAAAAAATTTAAAGATGTAAAATGAATAAGTTTGACAGGGTGTATGAATTCATAACTAGTGATAAAAGATACATATGTATATATGTATGTATTTGATTAAGAATCTTCCCACAAAATAATTTAGGATTAGTTTTTTTTTTTGTGCAAATAACAACCATTGAATATATACTTTATCAACTATTTTGTACAACTAAAAAAATTGATAATTAATTTTCAACACTTATCATTAAATTATACGCGTGAACACAGATACTCCATTCATTGAATTTTAAAGAAAAATGAAAAAAAAAACAACGGTTCCAGGAAATTATTTTTAAAGATAATTAAAAGATGATCGATGATAGATTTGTAAATAAAATCAAATGTGTGCTTTAAGACGAGATTAAAAAAAAAAAATCCACCATTTCGTATTCGTTATTAAATACTATTTTTATGGTTTCATTATTGGAAACACCTTTACTTAATATCTTTATTATAAGATGTCATAATTCATACTTTTATTTTAATTCTGAACTATGTGACTAACAGAGATCAATTGTTTCAATTTATACTCACTAACCTTTGATTATCGAATGTTTTTTAATTTGAATAAAATTAAGTTCAACTTTTAAAACAAAATTTCAAAACGTTTGAATTTTGTAATTATATTAAAGAAAAGAACTTACTCTGAAATGCTCGATTGCATTTCTGATTTACTGTAATCAAACATGTGCGTATTTTAATTTTGTAACACAATAAAAAAATAAATATTTGTTTTATTACCTTATATTTTAAGAGATGATATTATTTTCCCGACTCAATAAAAACAAACTATTTATACATTAAAATCATATCATAAATGAATTATTAATTTTATTAGAAAATTACTGTTTTTCGTTTTGTTTTAAATTTTGTTAATGAGTAATGTTTTCTGTCTTTGATGAAATGTCTTCTTTTTCTTATTTTATCTTCAAATAAACTTATATTTACAACGTATAAAAAGAAGGTACTTACTAAAAAGTAATAGTTTTAATAAATTACTTCAATAAGTAATATCTTATCGTCATTCTTAAATTTTATAGTGTTTGAAATTCTGTAATTGTAAACAAATTAATCGAGGCTATTTATTATTTGTAATTTTAATTTAAAAATAAAAAAAATCTTAAACACATGTCATATTAATTTTATGTTGCCTACAAAACGAATAATATAATAGTATAAATTCACAATAGAATTTCGTAGAGGCGGTAACTAAAAAAAATTGTTACATTTTATTTTTCGATTTTTCACTAAGAAAGGAAATGGCATAATGCAGGCCACGAAAATGTCCAGCTTCATTGGTCCCACATCGCCTTCCACCCAACAAGAAACCTCATATTTTAATTTTATTTGAATAATAAAAAAATATATAAATAAACGCCAGAGAGAGAGACGCAGCAACTCTCTGTGCACAGAGAGAGAAAGAAAGAGAAGCTAAAACTTGTTTTCCGTATATATATAAATATAATAAAAATTATAAATAAATACATAATGAATAATTGTGTACAGTGGCTGTTCTCTTATTACCGCATTTCTTCAAAAAGTCTTTGAGAAGAAGAGAGAGAGAGAAAGAAACCAGAGTGAAGTTGCTCCATACCTTTGTTTTGTTCTTCTTTATCGTTTTCTCCAGCTTCTAATTTTAGCCTCTTCTCTCTCACAATTGTCGTTCAAACTTCAAAGCTACCGTTCTATACTGTCCGATCTGACTCACTGAGTTCCTTCTTCTGTTCCACTCGGATGAGTTAGACAGGAAGATCGCGCCGCATTAATCGCCATGGTAAATTCCAATTAATCTCTCTATATTCTCTCTCTCTCCATCGTCTCCTTGTTTTTCGTTTGACTCCTTTAGCTGCTTCGTTGAATCTGTGACTTTTTTTTTTCTTTTCTTTTAAATTCTTCCGTGTGAATATGGTTTGTTTGGCGGATTTTTTTGTTTGTAGTATTTTTTTTTCGCGGCGTTTGGATGATTCGGAGAAATATTTTTATGCATCGTGGTGAGAGTTATGTTAGTCGATCCACGCATTACTACTAGAAGATCTTGTGAAATGGAGTTCGGGGAATATGGAGGGTTGATGAATAAGATTGGGGTAATTGTGAGCAGGCAGTGTTTGTACGTTATTTGATGGCTTAGTTGCTTGGAAATACGACGTGATGAATTTAATCAGAGTCTTACGACATAGATTGAATGTTAGATTGGTCGTTGGAACGAAGTTGAATGATAAGAAAAATGAAGGGTCTCTTTATTCGGCATATTCCTCTATGAATATACTTGGACGGAAATTAAAATAAATAAGGTGGAGGTCATAAGGTTTACTTGCTTGTTTAAAAAGGGAGCTACCTAGTAGTATTGGTTCAATACTGATTATTATCATGGCTTTTTTGGGTCAAGAGGGGAGGGATGAGATTTGGTATCTCCAAAGTTTGTAAAAAGTGCCTTGAACTATGTTCTAAGTGAGGATTCTTTTCCAGCAAATGCCATTGAATGTATATAGATAAATAGGTAGCTTATCTAGGATGATTTGGTATCAAGGGAAAAACAATAGAAATAAACCCATCCTACTGAAGTAAAAGACTTTTGATATACTGTCTTTAACATGAAATTCTGAATTTATTTGCGATAAATTAATTATTCATTTGTGGTACTTCAATAAATTGAAAACATATTGACAAAACATTAAGTCATGTCTGAAGGCATCACTTTGGCACTTGACTATTGCTTGAATCTCAATGATTCTTATAGTTCACAGCTGCATGGTGGTCTAGTTACATGATTTGAGCATGACAACAACTTTGGTGAATGCCAACATTATTGTTTTTCTGTGCACATTGTACTTTTTGACAGTAATGAAAATTTTGTTAAATGATAGCCACCCAAGCCCCTCTCTTCCCTATCATATCACCGTCCTCATTGCCCGTAAGAGTTAATCTCTTGGCTGCAGCTGCAATTTAATATGCTTTTTGCTGGCTTTATGGTCAGGCACTCCGTAGTTAAGTCTTTTTGAGATACTTGAAACAAATTCTGGTACCAATTGATCAGCACTGAAGGACATGGGAGACCTTCCTTGAAAGCTAGCTGTCAAAAGGGGAGGAACAATCCACTAAACCACTCAACTGCACATTCGATATTACTCAATATGGGGCTTAGGCCTATTAATTTTTAAACTCATACTTAGAGCACCTGAAGCAGAAACATTCCTCGGGTTTTAGGTTCTGGAATGTTGAACATTCTCAAATATTAGGGTAGAATTGAGTTATTATATATATATATATCTATATATTATTCAGGATAATGGGATCCCTATTATTCAGGGATATAATTAGGTCCATATACTTCAGGGATATTTATGTTATACACTTCAATTATGATATGCTAAATATGGAATAAGAAATATGAACATTCCTCGGGTTTTAGGTTCTGGAATGTTGAACATTCTCAAATGTTAGGGTAGAATTGAGTTATTTTATTGCTAAGAGTACATCCAATATATATATATATATATATATATATTATTCAGGATATTGAGATCCCTATTATTCAGGGATATAATTAGGTCCATATACTTCAGGGATATTTATGTTATACACTTCAATTATAATATGCTAAATATGATTGTAGACAGACATGTTTTTGACACTGAAACGAATAATTAAACCCTCCTCTTTATTTGGCTTCCACTTGAAAATATGAGGGTGGATATTCAGTGACATGAGTATAACAATAAGATATTTATATGTAAGCTTTTTAAAATTTTAAAACATGCCAGTTAAAAATGTAATATAAAAGATTAAAGACAATGTTTGTTTGTATGTTTTTGTGAGGGTCATTATCACAGCAAAGTGCTTATTCAATAAATCAGAATATACAAATCTTGATTGTTATTTTAACTCTTTTGTTATGTTGCTTATATATATATATATATATATATATATATGGAGAGAGAGAGCCATTTTAATTGATAGTGAGAGGAATAAATATTGACCATTACATTTTATTATAAATGGTCAAGATTAATACACATAAAAAGTTGTGACTTTTTTAAGGATCACATGACTTTTTAAAACTTTTAATCTTTGTCATTCATGTATAGTTGTATGACCTATATTTACTATTTTCACTCTCCCGAGGAATCTTCATATATATATATATATATATATATATATATATATATATATATATATATGAAACATGTCAAATGAGAACTTTTCTTGTTGTGGGAAATGAAAACAATTAAAAATAGACCATTAGATCATATTTTAATGGTATAGATGAAAAGAAAAGTGTACATGACATTTTTAACTGGCTATGTGACTTCTAATTAACTTTTACTCTTCACAATCAAGGTATTGTTGTATGTATGTATATATATATATATATATATATATATATATATATATATATATATATATATATATATATATATATATATATATATTTGTGTCTCTGTGTGTATGCTTGTATGTAAGCTGTGCGTAGTGTGTATCTATGTTGTGTCCACTTTCCATTTGGAGTCCCTGGTTCATAGCTTACAACAATACCTATGATGATAGCAGTTTGATCCATAATTTGCACATAATCTTCCTGAAATTATGAAATTGCTTGCAATGATGATTTCCCATCATTTATTTATTTTTGGATCTAACATTTGGTTAAGGTATTTTGTTTTCTTTGAATGTTTTTTTTATTCATCATATTTTCATTGTTAATTATTACTCTTGCTGTTGAAATAAAATGAACGAATGGAGTTAACCTTTGTATACATGCTTCTGTAAACTCAATCCATAGGGTTGGCAATGCCGTTTTTGACCAGAGCATATTTGCTTGCATTCCTTTTCTCTTCAAGAACTTGGTTACATATTAGCTACTTACTTTCAGTAACTACTATATCTTTAATTTTTGTGCTGCCCTGTGGGAATATTATCTTCAATGAGAGATTATATAAATTTTATAAAAAAATATATATATATATATATATATATATATATATATATATATTAAATACCTATTTTGTTAAAGATTATTTTATTGTCCAGTAATACATTATGTTTTGATATATGTGGAGTGGCAGTACTGTTTCCCTGATTTAACATTTTTTTGCTGTGGATGTTGAATACATTTGTCTTTGCAGTCTGCGCCGGTGAATATTATTGTAGGTTCTCATGTCTGGATTGAAGATTCAGCACAGGCGTGGGTTGATGGAGAAGTTTCCAAAATCAATGGTGAAGAAGTCCATGTTCGCACCACAGCTGGGAAAATTGTGAGTCAAACTGTCTGTACTGGGTATTTGTCTGATTGTCTGTAATTGTTCTTTTAGTACTCTTGTGTCATTCTTACTGGGTTAAATCACTTTCAGAAATTAAATATTTATTTTTCATTTACTATATATTAAGTTGCAGAATTTCAAGTTTATTATCAATGTCCTATCTATTTGACTTGTAAGAAAACGAGTTATACCAGGCGTTACTATCATGATTGATTAAGTCTGGAAATATGGTTGCAGGTTGTAAAAAATATTTCAAAGGTTCTTCCCAAGGATAATGAGGCCCCACCTGGAGGTGTAGATGACATGACAAAATTGTCTTACTTGCATGAACCAGGTGTTCTGCACAATTTGGCAGCTAGATATGAACTCAATGAAATCTACGTGAGATTCTAAAATATCTATTATTTCATTTGTTACTATGATTGTTTTGTTACGTAAGAATTGGCACATATGAATGATACAATCATGCTACTCCCCCATCATCGTTGCAGACATATACTGGAAATATCCTGATTGCAATAAATCCTTTTCAAAGGTTACCGCATCTATATGATACTCACATGATGGAACAATACAAAGGAGCTGCATTTGGAGAATTGAGTCCGCATGTTTTTGCAGTTGCAGATGTTGCATACAGGTGAGTGATAGATGCCTTTTATTTTCTGTTTTATTCTTTTTGTATGGTTTATTAATATCCATTGTTTGTACGCATCAGGGCGATGATTAATGAGGGGAAAAGCAACTCAATTCTGGTTAGTGGTGAGAGTGGGGCTGGAAAGACAGAGACAACAAAAATGCTTATGCGGTATCTTGCATATCTCGGGGGTCGATCTGGAGTTGAAGGGCGAACAGTTGAACAACAAGTTCTAGAAGTATATATAGTTGCATTTGCTTGTTTTGGCCACCTCATCTTTTTTTTAGCCTTGCACCATTACTTTTAGCTTCTTTATATTATTTCATTTTGTTAGGTATGTAGGGTGTTAAAAAAGTGTACAAATGGTTTCCTCATACTTCTGTTTTAATTACTTTGCAGTCTAATCCAGTTCTTGAAGCATTTGGCAATGCCAAAACTGTTAGAAACAACAATTCAAGGTGAGTGTTGACAACCACATGGTATATCAAGTAAAATGAAAATTATCATAAATTGGTTTGGCAAAGTGATTGTGATTATGTTACTTCATAGATAGAGAGGGAGAAGAAATTGTGATAGATTAGTTTGGGGTTTGTCCCTGTAGCTTCTTAGAATTGTATGTTGCTTGTCCGCTATATGTTGAACTGAGCAGTAAAAGAAGACACATTACATATTTTTTTCTTTTTCAAGAAAGACTATTACTTCATATAACATGGTTCTTGCCTTATTCCTCCTGATTGAGATGCAGTCGCTTTGGAAAATTTGTTGAGATACAATTTGACAACAAAGGAAGAATATCGGGGGCAGCTATACGGACATATTTGCTTGAAAGGTCCCGTGTATGTCAAATTTCGGAACCTGAAAGAAATTACCATTGCTTTTACCTTCTATGTGCAGCACCAGCTGAGGTAAAGTATTCTTTTTTGATGTTGTAATGTTCCCTTGTCTCTGTGACAAAGGTTGGCTCCTGTATTAAATTGTTAAGATACTCATATTTAATCATTGCGACACTATTTTACAGGAAAAAGAGAAATATAAATTGGGAAGTCCTAGCTCCTTTCATTACTTAAATCAATCGAACTGCTATGCGCTGGATGGAGTGGATGATGCTGAGGAATATCTTGCAACTCGAAGGGCAATGGATGTTGTTGGAATAAGTGAGGAGGAGCAGGTTAGTCTTTCTGAGTCCTAGTTGTTAATAAAATGAGATTTTATGTGATTGCTTTAATGATATGGCGCTGTATTGCAGGAGGCTATTTTCAGAGTTATTGCAGCAATTTTGCATCTTGGAAACATTGAATTTGCAAAAGGAGAGGAGATTGACTCTTCTGTCATTAAGGATGAGAAGTCTAGGTTCCATCTTAATGTTACCGCTGAACTTCTAAAGTATGCCGAACATAATCCTTTTATGCATTACTGCATTATAATTTTATCAATGTAGTATGCATTTTAACATAACATTGTTGTAGGTGTGATTGTAAGAGCTTGGAAGATGCACTGATCAAGCGTGTGATGGTAACACCGGAGGAGGTTATTACAAGAACCCTTGATCCTCTTGCAGCTCTTGGTAGCAGGGATGCATTAGCTAAAACCGTTTATTCTCGTTTGTTTGATTGGTAATGAACGTTTAGCACTGCTTTATTGTACAAAATTAGATCCTCTATTGCATTGTTATGTTGGAGGAAAGAAATATTGATTGAAAAGTTCCAAAACGGAAATCTATCATGTAAAAGGAACCTAAAAAATTTTATTCTCACCAAAGGACTGTTTATTGACCTTTATATTTGACACATTTAATTTGAATATCACTTGTGGATTTTATTTGCCTGTTTTAAATTACTTTAGAATTATGGTAATCATATTTATAGTTGAAATAACCATGCATTAACGTTCTGGAATTATTTATTGTTAATGATGTGTGTGATTGGACCAAATTTGTTCTAGATTTCTTTTCTACGGTGACCATTCTCATCATTGCTTCCAGGCTTGTTGAGAAGATTAACAATTCGATTGGACAAGATCCAAATTCGAAATCTATTATTGGAGTTCTTGATATCTATGGGTTTGAAAGTTTTAAATTCAATAGGTAAGCTAATGATTTCATCTAGCACTTAGGGTTTTGTATTTAGCCTTGTATCTGACAAATTTCTTTTACTTAGTTTTGAGCAGTTCTGTATTAATTTTACAAACGAGAAGCTGCAACAACATTTTAATCAGGTTTGGTAATTTCTGGTTCAAATTTTTGGTATATATTCTATAATTTTTTTCCCTTTGGTAACTGAGTGTTTTTCAATCCTGAATGGTTGCAGCATGTCTTTAAAATGGAACAAGAAGAATACACCAAGGAAGAAATTAATTGGAGTTACATAGAATTTGTTGACAACCAAGATGTTTTGGATTTAATAGAGAAGGTATTCTACTGTTGCTGCCTTATGACCTATTATTAATCTTTATTTTCCTACTCAATAAATTCAGGCAGTGATGATTTTAATATTCAATCTTTTGCAGAAACCTGGAGGAATAATTGCCCTTCTTGATGAAGCCTGGTATGCAAGCTGGGAGTGACTTCATTGTTAATCTAATATTGTTTTTAAGCTAAATAAAAGCTACATGCATTACCTTTTCTGAAGTTACTTTCTCTTACTATCTCATTTTCATGCCTGTATGCTATATCCAATCTGTTTAGAGTAGGATATATATAATACTATTTAATATCAGGCGTTGTTTAAACTCTTTAATTTGGTTGGATTTATTAGCCTCCCTGTGTGATACAGTATGTTTCCGAAGTCTACACACGAAACATTTGCTCAGAAATTGTATCAGACATTCAAAAACAACAAGCGCTTCATCAAACCTAAGCTTTCTCGGACTAGTTTTACCATATCCCATTATGCTGGCGAGGTAAATATATTTGGTCTTCTTTTCCATTACACGTTCCCTTTTAGTACTTTCTAAATAGTTTTTTGTTGCGTGAATACTTTTCTTCCTTCTTTTTGACGTTTTTTTTTTACTTTGTCCAGGTGACATATCTAGCTGATATGTTTCTTGACAAAAACAAGGATTATGTAGTGGCAGAACATCAGGATTTGCTCATAGCCTCAAAATGCTCATTTGTGGCTGGTCTATTCCCCCCTTCTCCGGAGGAGTCTTCGAAATCATCAAAGTTCTCTTCAATAGGATCTCGCTTCAAGGTATTTTCATTTGTTTACTACTCTTCCTTGATTCTATTATACTTTATTGCCGGTCTTTGACATTCTTGTATCAGATATATGTAATTTTTTCAACTTATGCATGTAGTAAATGACACATTTCTGAAACATGCAGCTACAACTTCAATCTTTGATGGAGACCCTGAATTCAACAGAGCCTCACTATATCAGATGTGTGAAGCCAAATAATGTTCTCAAGCCTGCTATTTTTGAAAATCTCAACATTATCCAACAATTGCGTTGTGGTGTGAGTATATCACGGTGTTTCTTTGTCTCTGTTAGGGATAGTATCTTTGTCACCTGTTTACACATGGTGATTGTTTGTCTGATTGCCAATTGCTTCAGGGTGTTCTTGAGGCAATTAGAATCAGCTGTGCTGGATATCCTACCAGACGAACGTTCTATGAATTTCTAAACCGATTTGGTGTTCTTGCCCCAGAAGTTCTAGACGGAAAGTAATTTCATTCCTGGGCTGTTCTAATATTTGAATTGGAAAAGTGCTCCTGTATTTGAATCCCCTCTTGGCTTTTGTCCCTACTTATGTGTCAATTGTTTTTACCTGTTCCTTTTCAGCTATGATGTCAAGGTTGCATGCCAAATGATCCTGGATAAAATGGGTATGAAAGGCTATCAGGTGATACTCCTTTTTCCTTACAACTTGGTCCGTTGACAATGGTGTTTGGGAGGTTCAGTTTTAGGAAAGAGGATCCGTGAGCCATGCTCTACTATTTTTGTAACTAAATGTCACCTTGCATATGTGATTTGTTTTTTTATTTTTTTATCATGGACATTTTGAAGTATTAAAATAACCAACTGTCTGAAGACTCAAGAGGCTTATTGAGCTTCTGGAACAACTTCATGCTAATTCTTTGTAGACTATCACATGGAATTTTCTTTTTACTTAAATACCAAATAGAAATAAAAGCTTATTAGCATATCTGCTTGTTCGGTCCAGTCCGTAACTTCATATTATTTTATAACCTCAAGGGACTTCTGATCGTAGTTGGAAAATTGATTTTTTTATTTTTTATTTCACGATTATTACCTTTCAACTTTAAACTAAATGGAAGTCCTTTGTATGAATAAATTTAATACTATGTAATCATGAGATTTATGATGGTTTACCAGATAGGAAAGACAAAGGTTTTCCTAAGAGCTGGCCAGATGGCTGAACTGGATGCAAGAAGAGCAGAGGTTCTTGGAAATGCTGCTAGAGTCATCCAGAGGCAAATACGTACCCATATTGCACGCAAGGAATTCATTGAATTGCGCCGTGCTGCAATCTGTCTGCAATCTAATTTGCGAGGTATCCTTATTCCTTAGTTCTATCTAATATGTTTTCTTTGTTTTTTATTGCTTCTTTATTCTGGAGTTCATTAACTTACCCGCATATTTGAGATGAACTAAATTTCTAGAACAAAAATATATTTTTTTCATCCTTCAAAATTTCTCTTGGTGACATTTTCATAGTAAGCTGTCTTGAATGCAAGATGAACTGATTCAAACATACTTCAAGACAATCTTGTGTATGAACAAGTCGTGGGTGTGTATAAATAGTAATGATGATGTCTGATATTACTATCTAAAATTCTTCCTCCATGGATAGGATTTTGAATATCAAATCTTAGGTGTGTCTACAAATGCCAAATACACCAAATATGAAAATTTTCCATCTTTCCTCTAAAAGTAGTTAGGAGTGGGAACGAGGTAAAGGGAAACGTGGACATTCCAACAAATTGGGTTTGCTATCAACATTTAAGTCTTGCTTCTTTGGTCATTAAGCCTATTTTCCTTAAATCCCCCGTTTGTATACTGTGTTAGTGTTCATGGCATTCTAAAATTTACGCAGCCTTAAATAAGTTGGGATTTTCTCCTAATGTAGGTTTCTCTCTCATGGTTTTGTCTTGTGTAACCTACTCTCAATCTGATTCTAATTCTTATGATGCTTTTCAATAAAAAAAATAGGAGTATTGTCCCGGAAACTTTATGAGAAGTTGCGGCGTGAAGCAGCAGCTGTAAAAATGCAGAAGAACTTCAAAGGCTACATTGCCAGGAAATCGTACTTAAAAGCACGATCATCTGCAATTGTATTACAGACAGGTCTAAGGGCTATGAAAGCTCGTGATGAATTTAGATTTAGAAAGCAAACAAAAGCTGCAATTTACGTGCAGGTGCCCTTGTTAATCTTCTTCATAGTTAGAATATTAAGAAAATGAAGCAATGCAACCTTTTTATGTACCTTACTGTAATGATTTTTTCTGTTAATCTCTGCAGGCTCATTTGCGACGGCTAATTGCATATTCATATTATAAACAATTGCAAAAAGCTGCAATTGTTACTCAATGTGGATGGAGGAGAAGGGTTGCTAGAAGGGAACTTAGAATGCTTAAAATGGTATGAATAATACTTTCTGTTATGGCGTACTCAGTCTTTTTTAAAAAGGAGCCTTGGGGGTAATACTTTGTGTAATTTTATTCAGGCTGCAAGAGAAACTGGGGCTCTCCAAGAAGCTAAGGACAAACTTGAAAAGCGTGTTGAAGAACTTACTTGGCGATTGCAGATTGAGAAGCGTTTGAGAGTAACTTCCTTATCATATATCCATCTACATATATTTTATTTGCATCGTTGAGTATTGATATTCTTTTTGCAATTTTTAATACCATAAGCTTCTCTTATTTTAACTTATTACAGACTGATTTGGAAGAAGAAAAGGCACAAGAAATTGCCAAGTTACAGGATGCTTTACATGCAATGCAAATACAAGTCGAAGAAGCAAATGCCAAGGTCATCAAAGAGCGTGAGGCGGCAAGAAAGGCCATCGAAGAAGCACCTCCAGTTATTAAGGAGACTCCTGTTTTAATTCAAGATACTGAAAAGATTACTTCTTTATTGGCTGAAGTCAGTAGTTTGAAGGTAGGCAATTGATCATCACATTGACAAATGACAATAAGTCAGTCAGTAACTTCTTAAGTCATAGCATTTTTCATATGAATTATTTCTCAATGGATTTTTTGGTACAAATGCCTCCACTTTTTTTTATCTTTTAACTTTGTCTATGCATGGTTCTCTTAAATTATTTTCATCGAGTCCTTGGCCTTCAATCATCTTTCAAAACATCTCAATGAAATGTGAACGTAGTATGCTGAATTTCTGCCAGCTCATCCTACAACCTGAGTTCTACTTAATTGGAGTTTTTTACATAATAGTTGTGGGGATCTATACATATTTACAAATTACAATGAATAATTGCAAATTTATTGAGTACCCTTTTCTAATCTCTGATACAGGAATCACTGCTATTGGAAAAAGAGGCTAAAGAAGAGGCAAGAAAAGCTCAGGTTGAGGCTGAAACTAGAAATAAAGAGATGGTTAAAAAGGTTGAAGATTCTGACCGCAAAGTGGATCAACTTCAAGAATTGGTTCAGAGGTTAGTAAAGTTTGAGCAGAAAAAAAAAATCTACTTAGTTGTGTATGAATGAACACTTGTTCCGTAATTTAAATTATTTCAAAAGAAGGGATGAATAGTTTTTCAGTCTCTGATGTCATTCCAAATGTATCACGTTTAAGAAGTAACAACTAGGTGTTAGATATAAAGTCATTCGTCATCTTTCTTTGCTCTCATTCTTTTAAATTTAAAACAAAATGAAAATCAAGGACACTATGGGCGAGCTTGTGCATTATCTACACGTCGCTTGCAACTTCAGCTTGTGATATGAATTCTAAATATTTTGAATATCATAGGTAAATGCACCTACAAGATGTTCCTATCATAGTTCATCATCAACTGTTTATCAGCCGTTTTCTTGCATCAGTTCTCTGTGTCTATAAATGTTTTTTTTTTGCCATTGGATGCATGATACAGTTATATTTGTCCGTTAATCGCCATCTGTACACCTCGACTTCTGTTATGTAGATTGGAGGAAAAAATTTCCAATGCAGAGTCAGAAAATCAAGTTCTTCGCCAGCAAGCATTGGCTGTATCACCAACTGGAAAAGCTTTGTCTGCAAGACCAAGGACAATTATTATTCAGGTAAGAGAATAAAATACATTGACATTACTTGACATTATAGTACATGAAGAGATTCACAATGAGATTTCATGCACAATATGCAGCGGACACCTGAAAATGGAAGTGCTCTAAATGGTGAAGCAAAAATTGAATCGGTAAGAACACTGCTGTTTTATACAAGTATATATCAACAATTAACTTTGGTTTGAGGATTTTTTTTTTTTAATTTGTTGAATTCTCATCTTCTGTGTTTCAGAATATGGCTCTTGCTGTATCTAATGTGCGTGAGCCTGAATCTGAGGGGAAACCGCAAAAATCTCTCAATGAGAAGCAGCAAGTGAGTGTCTACGTATATTCATTAAGTAATCTGAATCTGTTACAAATATTTAAAGTCAACTTTTAAATATAAATACTTCCCCCCTCATTCAAGTTAACATGTCTTAAAAATTTCACTTTCTTGTTCAGGAAAACCAAGACTTATTGATCAAGTGCATATCTCAAGATTTGGGATTTTCTGGGGGCAAACCTGTGGCTGCGTGTGTCATATATAAATGCCTTCTTCACTGGAGGTCATTTGAAGTTGAAAGGACAAGTGTATTTGACCGGATCATTCAAACAATAGCTTCATCTGTTGAGGTAACTTTATATTTGGGATTACCTGTATGTTATTTACGACTCAGTGCTTTTGCATGGTCAATTTCTGAAATACCAAAAATATGTTACTAACAGTGAATTCTGCACCATTTAAGGCCCAGGATAATACGGATGTATTGGCTTATTGGTTGTCGAATACATCTACATTGTTGTTGCTACTCCAACGCACTCTTAAAGCTACTGGAGCTGCTAGCTTAACACCACAGCGGCGGAGAACGGCATCATCTTCTCTTTTTGGAAGAATGTCTCAAGTATGAAGCAACTGCATATCCTTTCTAGAGAGAACATTATCAGTTTATGTGGATTTCATATATCTTACAATTTTGGGTTCCCTTCTGTGATTCCAGGGGCTAAGGGCATCTCCCCAAACTGCTGGATTGTCATTTCTAAATGGTCGAAGTCTTAATAGACTGGATGATTTACGCCAAGTAGAAGCAAAATATCCAGCACTGCTGTTTAAACAGCAGCTTACTGCCTTCCTTGAAAAAATATATGGAATGATAAGAGACAACCTAAAAAAGGAGATATCTCCATTACTTGGACTGTGTATACAGGTGATGTGTCATTTTTTGGGGAGTAGTAGGGTGGAAATAAAATTTGTGAAAGTCTAATTGGTCTAGGGGCTTAAGCAATCAACAAATCATGTGGGTTTAAATTTTATCATTTAAGTGAATGTCATCTTAGGTTTATATTAGTTGTACAAGCACAAGAATCGCAATTAATATCTATTCGAATTAAGAAAATATTATTTTTTTTCCTGACATGCGGACACTGAGCTTATAGTAAATGCTTAAGATTGATAACTAAAGAAAATGTTTTCCTCTATATAATTAATTAGACCAAAATCCATTGCAAGGAACAATTTTCATTGTTATTTGCATATGAAATAAGTTTACATGCAATCCAATCAATTGTTTAATATTGTGCACTCCTTTGGTCAAGGTACTGAGTAATTAGCAAGGTCAACACTATAGGTGTTTTTATTTGTTTATTTATCTTGTCTGTGATAAAAACAATTGCAGGCTCCAAGAACCTCACGGCAGAGTTTAGTTAAAGGACGCTCACAAGCAAATGCAGTTGCTCAGCAAGCTTTAATTGCTCACTGGCAAAGTATTGTGAAAAGCTTGAACAATTGTCTGAAGATAATGAAAGCAAACTATGTGAGTCTCACTTTCAATTTCTGTATTTCCACTGTCTGAGCATAGATATGCCCATCTTAACCAACCAAATACTGGTATAACAGGCGCCTCCTTTCTTGGTCCGAAAAGTGTTCACTCAAATATTCTCATTCATCAATGTTCAATTATTCAATAGGTAATCCCTCTTTCTCCTTGCATTGCGTGACATATTGTGGAATGCAGACTCTTTCATGTACTTAATTAGACTCTTTCATGGACTTAATATGATAATCACTGCAGTCTTCTGTTGCGTCGGGAGTGTTGTTCGTTCAGCAATGGGGAATATGTAAAAACAGGTCTTGCTGAATTAGAACAATGGTGCGTTGATGCAACAGAGGAGGTGAGAAACAGACAACTATTTCAGGTTTTTCTGTACTTTTTCGATTTTTAAATCCTAATCTGAATCATTCTGTACAGTACACTGGCTCTGCTTGGGATGAACTGAAACATATCAGGCAGGCTGTTGGATTCCTGGTAAGATACTCGTATACAAATTCCAATTCGATCCATTATTAATGGATTCTGACACATACGACTCATCCTTCATTCTCAGGTGATACATCAAAAACCCAAAAAGTCCCTGAATGAAATTACAAAGGAGCTTTGCCCTGTGGGTGCCTTCTTCCTTTCTGTCAACTATTTTTGAGCTCGCACTTGATACTGTTTCTCTTACTAAGTGTAATACTCTTTTGATACAGGTTCTCAGTATCCAACAGTTATACAGGATAAGTACAATGTACTGGGATGACAAATATGGCACTCATAGTGTGTCTTCAGACGTAAGTTTTCCTTGCTTACTGGTTGAGTATGTACATCTTGTGAACAATTCCCAAGGTGGAACACCTGCAGTGTGATAAATCTCAAACCATCTCTCTGTTTCTATACAGGTTATAACGAACATGAGAACTATGATGTCCGACGACTCTAATAATGCCGTCAGCACTTCTTTCCTATTAGATGATGACTCGAGGTATGCTATCATCTTCAGCAAACAATTTAAGGTTTCGTTATTAGTCTTGGTCTTTACTGTAACATTTCTTCTTAAACCTTGAATATGGATGCAGCATTCCATTTTCGGTGGATGACATTTCCAAATCAATGCAACAAGTAGAAGTAGCAGACGTGGATCCTCCTCCAATTATACGTGAGAACTCGGGATTTGGGTTCTTACTAGCAAGGTCAGAGTGATGGTCCGTGTCGTGGCTATTTCCGGGGTATTGCACCAAGTTGCAGGTGCCAAGCTGTGCATAAATTTTCGTTGTGGTTACATGTATAGTATATTTTAGCCAACTCAGGCTTCTAATATTGGTTTGTTGCCTGGGTTAATTCATTTTTACCCCTCAAGTTTCATCGACACGAGGGATTTTCTTAAGAAGCCATTGTCACTATTGATGCGAGTCATGTGACAAATGGCGGTCATAGCTAAAGGCTGGTGGCCAGGCATTCTGTGACACCTGCCAAGGTTCTTTTCTCATTTGGTTGGTTGGTTTTCAAGTGTTATAGGTGGATGCAATTAGTGACTCCCATGTATTTTATAGGTGGTGGGCGAATTTGTTTCACGAGATTGCTTTTTGTATTTACTTGTGCAATATTCTTTCTTTCTTTTTTCAAATATATTTAAACTTTAAGCTAGTTCTTTTTAACGACTGAGTTATGATGGAAGATGACTCAGTGCACTTGTACAGACTTGAGATCATTTATTTGAGTTTCATTTTTTTAAACAGTTAAGTAAAATATATGTTCAAGATTTCGGCTTGAAATAAAATTCGTTTAAGTAATTGATGATATTGATCGGTGCTCGAAGCATATTAGCGTTGTCCATTAGTTACAGCTGAAACACTTGCAGAATACGAGGTGATGTATTATTTTAATAGTTAGTATTACATTTTTCTGATACTTCTTGCTTGAAATTCAGTATTTGAAGCAGGTATCCATTTTCTAAACCATATTGTTAAGTTAGTGAGAATAATAAGAAGTTAAAGAAAGTGGTGACAGACATAAAATAATCGCAGAGCTCACTCTTCTGTCGCCTCCATGAACAAATCTCAACCTTCTGCAATGCAACTTCATTGGGTGATTTGACTTTCATAATGAATGTACCAATACAGCAATGATTCAATTTGTTTTTTTTCTTCTGCGAATCTAATAACTTTACACAATCAAAATAAAGATAAGGGATAATGCTATAATTCCTTACATGAATAATTTATACAAAAGGCTTTATTATTCTATTCTTTAAATTATAATTTCACGATGTTAAATTCTCTCAAGAACAAACTAATGAAATAATTCATATTATAATTTTAAAAATTATATATTATCTCAATAATATATATGTAATATATGCAGAGAGGGATTAAATGCAATTTTTACTTTGTTTCTCGCTAACCTTCTTGCATTCATACTGTTTCTTAAGTCGATCTAATGCACTTTTATGCTTGTGTATATATGCATTAAATAAAGGGCCTAATCAATTAACCTTTTTTGTTAAATACTTGAATTCAAACTATTTAATATTTCATATTAGCTGAGCAAATAATTTTTAAATGCGGAGTACTTAAATACTAATATTCTAGGGGCTTGTTTCAGTGTTTTATAGCAAGTATTTTTTTCATCATGTATGGATTTCAGAACTTGAGGCTTTTTCCATCATCCTAAGGCTACTCCACAATGCATACATTTTTTTTCCCTAAGGTTTGAATATTTTTGTAGTACTTCAAGAATTTGCAAAATTTTGTTAATGGTATCCAGTACAAAAATTGGGTGAAAAGTGTTTCTTAAAATGCGATTTTATTACTAATGATCGTGAGGTGATGTTCTTTTTATTAGCTTTGTTTGTTATAAAATAAAATTTATTAATTTAGTTTCTAAAATAACAAACATTTTACATCAGATAAATAATTCATCTTCATATATCTTATATACTATTACATAATAAACATCTTACATTTCAATATAGATCTAATACCTTCTCAAATAACAAACATCTTACATCAGATAAATCATTCATCTTCATATATCTTACATACTATTACATACTAAACATCTTACATTTGAATATAGATCTTACATACTATTACATAATAAACATCTTAGATTTAAATATAGATCTAAGGAGGGATTAGATTTAAATATAGATCTAAGGAGGGATAATTAGTTCAAGGCTTATAAGGTCTGAAATACCAGTTAACTGCCATTGATACTATTGTAGCTATCAAACAAGCTATAAGGAGTATGAAACAATGCTTGATATATGACAACTTTCTAAGCCATGCTTCGATACATCCAAATAGTATCAATGTCACACAGGTAGCCCCACTAATAACCGCTTCCCTCTTTCCAAAATCATATACAACAATGGTATCATACCACCTATAAGAAATCCTACTGTTAGTACTGCAATTTTTTTTAACAATTTAAATTTATTGTTCTCTTGTGATTGAGTTATCTCTATATTATCATCCAATCTAGAAGAGATATACTCGGTCACAGGAACAAGGCATGTCATGCATACTAAAGCAGTAATACCTATGTTAACGGCCTCCGTAATGCTTCTACTAACAATTTGGCTCAATATTACTGTACCTGTCTGGATGATTCCTTCAATTATTTTTCTGAAAAATCCTTTTGCTAAAGTATTATTGCTTTTAAGAATATCTTGCACCTGAAAAATAAGAAAATTAGGTAACCATAAATAATAGAACAATATATAATTAACTACTAAAAAGAATATATGTAACTATATGATTAAATGATTAATCAATCCAAAAAGGTAACAACTTAAAAAATGTATGTAGTGTGTCACTCTTTTACATAATATAAGAGTAGTTAGTCTAATTCATTGTTTTGATCCTATAGTACATACATCAGTTGACTGCTTTACTTAGCTTTTCTTAAACTGATTTTTTATTTTAGTTTCTACTAACATAACAAGTGTTCATTCTAACTTTAATAACTCTTTTCACATACGTTTTGCTGAGTTATCTCAGTTCACTAACACCACTAACACAACTAACATTTCTCTTTTGTTTCTACCTTGATTTTTGATGTTACATTTGTAGGTTATGTGAATCAAGCATTACTCTCGTTCCAACCCAAATGATCCCATAAGTTATATAACATTGGGTGAATATTGTTGTATAACATGGCTGTGAATTTGTCATAAAGTTAGAAGTATGAATAAAAAATTATAAAAATTTGACTTCTTCCCTCACTAGCATTTCTTTGACTATAGGAAACTTAAGGAATAAGAATCACACTCTACAAACAATATAAAAATGTTGATGTAAAAGAAGCTGGCAGACTCTACATAATCTATGGGAATGTCACAGTGGAGCAGGTTACAAATCATAACAAATATCACTGCAACTAATCAAGCTTGCTACAAAGTTCCTTATGATTCAATGCACGTTTGGTTGGAAAGTCATACTTTTCAGAAAAGAAAGAAAACTTTTAACCATTTTTTATAATTTACTGATTATGATTGAGATAGCACACAGAAACCAAAATGTATGTGTCAGAATGATCATGATTGATTTTTTCCAGAAACAGGTTTCAGATCCAGCAATGAAGATGATGGATAATGATAACAGTAAATATTCTTATCAAATTGAATATCTCTACTAATCACATTCTGTTTTGACTTGAGATGTACACTCTATGATCTTTGGAGCTTTCAACTGTGATTTTGTGATTTTCGGTTTCTTTTAAGTGTCTATGTTAAGATATAAGTCAAAGTCTTTTCTGTTGTTTTACAGTTTTTTCTGTTTTAGTTTGTTACTCGGTCTGTTGCCAGTCTGTCATGTTGAGCTCTCTGTCTCTTACGCTTGTTTCTATATGATATCGAGAGCTCAGTTAGTCCTGTGAATAGAGAGGTTCTAAGTTAGTCCTGTGATATCGAGAGCTCAGTTAGTCCTGTGATATCGAGAGCTCTCTTACGTTTGTTTTTATAACGCGTGTTTTTATATGGTATCGAGAGCTCGGTTCGGTTAGTCTTGTGGTCTTGTGAATAGAGAGGTTCTAAGCCTTGCTGTCAGTTCGTACAAACATGGGAGGGCGAAGTACGTGACTTACGGAGGAGAATCTTGAAGAATACCGAGAAGTGTTGAAGGTATCAAAGATCAGAAGGGTTCGTGCTTTCACTGAGTTAAGATGGCTGGGAATGGAAGTATCATTCAAGGTGCACTACCGGTGTTTGAAGGAAGAGGTTTTGATGACTGGAAGATAAAGGTTCGAGCAATCTTTGGATTTCAAGATGTAGCCGAGGTGGTGATGAGTGGGTTGGAAGATCTTGGAACTAAAGCTACTGATGAAGCCAAGAGGAGTTACAAGAACCTTCAGAAGCTGGACAGCAAAGCCAGATTCCTCATTTACCAATGTGTTGGGCCAAAAATCTTTAACAAGATTTCAAAAGCTACAACAGCCAAGGAATGTTGGGAGATTTTGATGAAAACATATGGAGATGGAGACAAGAACAAGAAGGTCAAATTGCAAACGTTGAGGAGGCAGTTTGAATTTCTGAGTATGGAAGAAACTAACTGACTATTTTGATAAAATACAGGAGCATGGGAACGCAATGCGAGCCTGCAAGGACAGCATAACTGATCAACAAGTTGTAGATAAAATCTTGAGGACTTTGCCTCCAAGATTTGACCATGTGGTGGTGGCCATAGAAGAGACGAGAGATCTTGAGAAGATGGAGATAGAAGACCTCCAACAGTAACTAGAAGCCCATGAACACAGAATCAATGAAAGAAAGAAGGTTAAAGAACTTGCTCTCCGAGCAAGAACTAATCATAAAATGAAGAAGTTTGGGCAGAAGAAAGACAAGAAGTATGCTGCGGGAAGAGGAAAGTCTCAGAATTCTCAAGATCCTAGGAATGGTAATCAAAAGGGAGATTCCGCCTCCAATGATGGAGTAGAATGGAAGTTCGACAAGAGAAAGGTTAGATCCTATAATTGTCAGAAGATGGGTCACTTTGCCAGAGAATGTCGAGGCAACGATGGGAATGAGAACAAGAAGACTCAAGCTCATCTTGCAAAAGATGAGGAATTATCTGACTTAGAGGCAGTCAAGTTAATGGCACGAACAGAGGAATAGTGCATTGATGATTCTCGTGGTATCTTGATTCGGGGTGTTCAACCCACATGACCGGGAGAAAAGAATGGTTTGTGAGAATTCAGGAGCCACCCACATATAGGAAGGTCAGATTTGCTGATAATAGTAGTTTGACAGCAGAAGGAGTTGGAAGAGTAGTTCTAAGGGATCTTGATGAGAGAGAGATAATTGTTGAAGACGTTCTCTATGTACCTGGGTTGAAGACTAACTTGATGAGTCTCGGACAGCTGCGGGAAAAAGGATTCACTATGACAATGGAGAACAAGTATCTGAGTATCTTTGATCAGAACAAGAAAGTTGTGGTCCAAGCTAGTCTCTCACAGAATCGTATTTTTCGAATTGGTATGAAGACATTGAAGCACCAATGTTTCACGGTGTCTGATAACAAGGTGGAATGGTTGTGGCATCAAAGGTTATGTCATCTGAATTTTAGAGATATGCATAAATTAGGCAAGGATCATCTAGTGATTGGTTTGCCTAGCATTAAAATCCCAGAAGAAGTATGCAGGGAGTGTGTGCAGTGTAAGCAGACTCGTGGCAGTTTTATGAGAAAGCTACCACTGAAAACAGCAGAGAAATTGGGGCTCATCCATTCGGAGGTATGTGGTCCTATGCAGATCATGACACCTAGAGGTAACAAATACTTTTGTACCTTCATTGATGAGGTCACGAGGTGATGGGGAAAACAACAACAAACAATATACCAGAGAATGCAGCGGATATAATTTCTCCTAACTTGCAAGAATCTATGAGGAGCAATAATCAAAGAGCAGCAATAATAAATCACCAAAAGTACAAGTAAAGACACCAAGATTTTTAACGTGGAAAACCTCTCAAATCAAGGATAAAAACCACGAGTCGTCCAGACCAAAGAAATAGCTCCACTATGATCAACAAGAGTACAAAAGAGTCTCAATCAATAGCACAAATTAGTGCCAACATCCAACCAAATAACAAAACAACAAAGCTTTCAAATAGAGAATAACAAGAGGGGAAAACCTCTACAAATCACTGCTGCAGTGCGAAATTAATATCTCCCAACTCAGACCTCGTATCAAAGATCCGACCGGTCAGAATGAAGAGCAATGAGTTCCGAACCTGCTGTAAAAA
>Ga0214543_1003780_pt1 | contig 29178 bp, 21 predicted proteins | sample CNSS2metaG_FD_160094 | JGI IMG/M metagenome (GOLD analysis project Ga0214543, IMG submission 160094) | Root nodule microbial communities from cowpea collected in UCLA plant growth center, Los Angeles, California, USA - CNSS2 | ecosystem: Host-associated > Plants > Roots > Nodule | place: USA... | reverse complement strand
CATCATCTTCTTCTCATGAGCTTTGTGAAAGGAACCTTCACATCTAGATAGCTTGCTATCTTAATGTCCAGTGGGGATTTCACTTAGCTTTCTTAATCAACTCACACCATATTCAATAATCTTAAAAAGGAACAAGATAATCCTTCATCAAGCTAAAAGAAAACGTGTTGGTATAGCCATCATGAAAAGTCTTTTTATCAAATTTTCATGGCCTACCAAGAAGTATATGGGTTGCTTCCATGGGTACTACATCACATAATACCTCATCCTTGTTTAATATCACAATAGATGTTAGTCACACTAAAGTCTTCCTAAAAGCTTTTAAAATTAGAATACATGATGGAGCCCTTTGCATAGATTGGGAGAGGAGAAGCTTCATAGGTGCAACGAAATTTGGAGTGGAAGCAAGGTTGATAACCCTTGAGAAATGGAATGGTTTGGTAGAGATGAAGTTCTAGGAACGAGAAGTTATCCTAGAGGAAGGAAGCTAAAGGAGATCTAAGGAGATTCCTAACTAGCATGACTCTTGATAAGGCAAATGTGTGGAGTGCTCTCAACATCAAGGCATTTACCATTCAAATTAAGAGTAACCTTTACACAAGCTTAGGAGGCTCCTATTTATTGTAGAGAGACCTTCCTCAAATGCAATGTAAATGTGTGTGGAATGGAATGCAAACGCATGAAGATAGAGATGATATGGAGCCTTTGTGGATTAGAGAGGAAAGGAAAAAAGCAAGAAGTAAAAGCATAAAGCAAAAGCAAAAGAAAATGTACTTTTGTGGTATACTTAGACCACATAGAGATGCCACCCTTGGTTGAGAATCCTCATGGGAATGCTCATTTCATTCCTTTTGTTGCACCATTTTGACCTACCTTCTAGAATGTAGGGTTTTCTATTTGATATGTAATCCTTTTACACTTTTGTTTATTTCCTAGAGGCCTCTAGAACTCTCTATATAAGGGGTGTTCTTTAGCTTGTAAAAGAGTTGATTATTTTGAGTTTATACACTTGTGTTTCAACCACAAAAAACTATGAGGCCTTCTCCTCCAAGGAGTGAAGGCTCTCCTTTGCCTCATCTTGCTTGCAAGTGTTAGGTTCCTCACTCATCTCTAGGAAAGACTTGGTCTTTTGGTCCTCACCTATGAGTGGCGTGCTACCTTCCATTTTCATCTTCTATGCTTTCCATTTTCTAGTTTATTTCTCTTGTTTGAATTTAGTTTTAAGCTCATGTTCACCGCTTTGTTTTGTTTCTTGAATCAATTCATTACTTTCCTTGTCTTTAAACCTTATGAAGTCCACCTTTACATCTAGATAGCTTGCTATCTTAATGTTTAGTGGAAATCTTCAATAGGTTTTCTTAAGCAACTCATCACCATATTCAAAATATAAAGTGAACACACTCAATTCTTCATCAGATTTCGTCACATCATCTAAGTCTTCTTAGCTTAATTACACCTACAAAACACATAAACATGGATTAGCATGTTGGGTTAGGTTGTGATAACTCTATTCAACAAGTTAAACCTAGTCAAAGGTCAATATGTCAACAAAGGCTGAGTCAACCAAGTCAACTTAGGGAAATCAACATAATGAAATGAAAAACAAAGATAAAGTAGAAGGAATAAAAGTCTCCCCTCTATACATGCTTCTTGTGATCCTCCTTGGGAGAGCTTCTATAGTGTCATGTGTGGTCAAGCCTAAGCTACCTAATCCATGAAATCTCCTCCTCTCAATGCTATTACGGGGAAGCTATAAAACTACCAGCCTCGATGAAAGATGAAGAATAATACGTCCACGTGGAGATAACAACCTCCCCTAACAAGGATACATATGAAATCGATCTGGATCCTAGAATAGAGTTCGAGTAGAATCAACCTACATGCAAAGAGCCCACAATTAAAGTTCAAATTGACAAGCTTGACAACCAATGCACTAAGGTGGGAAACATAACCTCATAGGAAAAAATTCACCTAGTAGTCAAGTTCCCCACTACTCAACTTCTACAAAATAATTTGAGTGTTTGGGATATAGGCACTTTACTTTGAATTACCCAACAAAGAAAACCATGACCTTAAAGTCAAGTGTTGAGGTAGGGTGTGAACACTCCTCTCCCCCTTCTCCTTTAAGAGAAGCGATTAATGAAATTAAATTGTGTGAGGGAGACCTATTGATAGTGAGGCGCATGCTAGGCCAAGTTGAAAAAGATCTTGAGCCATCTCAAATCGAAAACATTTTCATACTAGATGCCTCATTAGAAATAAAGTATGCTCTTTAATTATTGATGGAGGATGTAATGCGAATATGGCTAGCACCAAGGTGGTAGAAAAGCTTGCCTTAGAAACAATTCCTCATGGCAAACCTTATAAGTTTTCATGGATAAGCAAGAAGGGAGAAGTTGAGGTACTTTGTGATGTTGTTCCCATGGAGGCCACACATCTTTTGCTTGGTAGGCCATATGATGAGTTCAAACTTTTACCCTCATTTAATGTTTAAATTTGGTGATTTAATAGAATTTTTCTGCTTAAGGATTGATTTAATTAGGATTTGTGATTATTGAATTTATTGAGTACGTAAGTTAAAAATGGTGTAAAAATTGATTTTAGTTGCATAAAATATTATTAGATATTTTAACGCTTGTTAATGCAATTGGAATTTAATTTGGGTCATTAAAAGTGTGGATTTGAAATATTCAAAGTTACAAAATAAGTCCAAAATCAGAAAATTCTAGAAAGGAATAATTCAGGAGCTAAATGCACCCCGAGTTTTTATTTTACACACTCCTTCTGCAATTGGACCACCTAAAAAAACCTGTTCTTCACCCCTAGTTTTTACTAAGTTACACCCCTGCTACCACTTAAACTCCACTCAACCAGATCATGCCATGCGTCAATCTTCCACTAATTAATTTGTCCAACCACATGATGACACGTGCCATGATCCTCCACTCACTAAATTGACCAATTAGAGCTTGCCACGCCGCCATCCTCCATGTCGTCCACTGTCACCATGTCGGAGTCCACCCACCACTACACTGCAACACGCTTTCACGCAGCCACCACCGTGACCAGCACAACCTCCATCATTTTCACAGATCTACACCTATTCGTCCATGCAGAACCAACACTACCAACGTCATTACACTTTGAGGTTCTGCAATCAGGCTTGTCGCAGCTGCAGATCTCTTCCTCCTCATACATGAATCTCGTTGCGAGAAAGAAGTAGGACCTCGCCTATATCAGATCTGCATCTTCTTCATCGCGACAACACTCATGAACAAGATAGAAATTTGTGTTGTTAGAATCTCGCAACAGACCCACACACGAACAAGCACGCCTCCATCTCGCGCAACCAGCAACCTCTATTCACCTGATCAGAAATGGAGCAGTGACGTGCACCTTCAATGGCAGTACCACCATCAACCTATAGCAACGGGATCCGCGCAACTCACGAACTGCATCTGCACCATGACGCACCTGCAACATTGAATCCACAGCCATAGCGTCTTCAACCTCGCCTGGATCAGAACCGTTGTTGTCACGCTCCACTATCCTTCACTACACCAGAACAGGACCTCCTTGACTACCACGTTATGCATCTGCACCTTGAAGCCATTGCAGCAGATGTCAACCAACGGGAAGAAAGCAAACCCTAATTCTGGAGAGAGAGTATCAGCCACGTGTCAACTTCTCATAGGGCAGTCAACTAGTCAAAATAGGTCAAATGGTCAATGGAACAATCAACTCTGGTCAAATTCTGGTCAATATTGCAAAAATGGTTAAACAAGAGGGGCAGAATTGAAAATTTGACAGAAATTAAGTTGTTAATTAATTAAATAAAGATAAAAGATTTCAGCAATAGAACAGATAAAGTCCAAGTCCAATCGAAGCCTATATAAAGGGATCCAAAGGAGCAGAAAAAAGACACTTAGCAACTCTCTGGTTTTGGTAGCTACCATCGTCCACCACATCTCTTGTTCTTCCTTTTCTTCTATTTTTCTTTCATTCATCATTTATCATGTATTCCATCCAACCCATGGAGGGATAAGCTTTTAGGGTTGATTCCACTGTAATTTCTTAACTGGATTCTGAGGTTAGATGAATTAATGTGTTTGTTCTTTTGATTCTTGTTGAGATTTATTTTTTATCTATGTCTTTTGGTTCTTAATCTAGTAAAAGTAATGAATTTTACATTATAGCAAGTTAGCATAGTGTTAAATCTACATAACATAACAATCGTATGAGTGTAGGGGTTTTTAAATTTTAATTAAGAAGTTACTTTGATTAATTTTAAAAACTTTCATATCATTGCATGAGTTTTTGCTAATAATTGAGAAGTTACTTTGATTAGAGGTAAAAAAACTTAGATTAGAATTAATCAATAAGTTAATTTGATTAATTAGCTTTTTACTAGATATAAGGGGTAAAAGAATAGACATGATTAAGACTAGTAATGTTTAATTGAGAAGTTACTTTTGTTAAATTTACTAGGATTAATCTACAAAGTTCTTGCTTTTGATCGAGAAGTTACTTTGGTTAAAAGTGAGGACGTCAACAAATTAATTAAGAAGTTACATTGATTAATTTAAAATCTTTGACAAGAAATCAATAACAATAATCTTTAGGAAACCAATGATGAATCCTATTTTGAAAGAGTAGTGGAATTGACCTATCTATTATTACTATGTTTATAATCTTTTATTTGCGTGTCATTTATTCTTTGCATATCAAAACTCCACATTTTTATAGTTACTAGTTTTAATTGCATTTTTATAAGAATCAAATATTTGAAATCAATTCTGTATTCATTGAGAGACGACTCAAGGTTATCTTAACTCTAACTAGTTTGTTCACCACTAACTTGGAAATACTGAAGTTGCTAAAGTTAAGTAGTGGTAATTTGATCGCTTCATGACAGTGTTATCACCATGGAAATTTAATAAGCTCACCTCTCATGGGAAAAAGGTCACTTTAGCACTTCTATCATCTTAAAAGACTAGTGAGGACCAACATAAAATGAAAAACAAAAGAAAAGAAAGAGAAAAGAAAGAAAAATGACAAGCCTGCACAAGAGTCCTACTTTCCCACAAAAGAGAGTTTATCACTTTCCTTCCCATTCATTCTTTGTGGTAAAGCACATGATTAAACCTACAAAACCTCTTCCTCTCTTCCCTCTCCATTTACATGCACAAACCAAGAAAGAAGGGAAAGTCAATTAAGGTCCTAACCACAAAGGGAGAAATGATGGTGCCTTCAAGTCCAGGGGATGGACGAGGCCTCATGAAAGGAATGAGAAATTACTTCCTCAAGTTAAGTCAAATTCAATCAAGAAAAGCTCAAGGAATTCGTGGTCGAATTCTCTCCAAGAAGGGAGGATGATGAGCCCCTAACCCCTACCAAAGGTGGAGGAAAGTGTTCAAGGAAAATAAGTGTGATTAGCAGGGAGGTTTCTTCACATTTCTTCTATTAGTTTGTTTAAGTTTTTGTCTTAAATAACTAGACTCAAGTCGTTTCTTGTCTTTTGTAGGGTTGCTAGTAGCACATCCCTTATTGAGGATGTCACCTTCTAGAAGAATGAAGGGATTAGGAGGAGCCTATCCCAAGGGATTGTTCTCACCATACCCGTAGTTTCACCATGAAGACCCCTTGGAAGTGGAAAGAGAGGCATCTTAAAAGTAGATAAGAGAGCATATGTGAATGGGGGCCACCATGCACGCTTGAAGGAGAGAGGACTCACTTTTTTGATGATTTTGTAATGAGTGGAGAATATTCTCCCTCTCCCTAATCCTTAGGCTTCTGGAAAGATACTCTTTGATTTTGCCAAAGATGCCTATTTAAAATGACCTATCACCACTTGTAAAGGGTTGAATATTTTAGAGTAAAGTAATTATGTTTCAACCATTCCAGAGTGAGTTAAATGAGTGATATTTGAGTGTTCTTGAACTCCCTAAGTCTTATCTTGAACCAAGGTTCAAGTGGTGAAACCACCACTCATCTTAGGGTTGGTCCATTGATAAGTGTCTAGAATATGTAAAATTTCCATATAAATTTGACACTTATCATGCTTTAATTGATCATATTTGTAAGTGAGCAACTCTTTATATCTTATAATTAAAGAATGAGGTACTAAGAAGAAAAAAAAAGGAAATTGATGAATTTTTAATGATTTTGCAACAATTTCCCAGAGAATTAAAGATGATGCAGTTGAGCCCCAAAATTCGTGGTTGAGCTCTAGTAAGGCAGTCAAGGAAAGATTTAGAATGTAACTTTTGGAGCTAAGCCACAATAAAATGGTGCTTAACACGTAAGGCGGTGCATGGCTATGGTGCTTAACACTTAAGGTGATGCATGGCTGGGCAACAAGAGAATGGTGCCTATAGCACTTAAGGCGATGCATGGATGTGCGACAAGAAGGTGGTGTTGAGCCACAAAGGCGACAAAGATAAAAGAAAACCCTATAGAGAAGAAAACCTTTGTGGCTAAGCATTTGAATGGAGAGTTAGAAATGTAATAATAGATTAGAAATGAGTTTGTGAGGCACAAAAGAGATGCTCTTACTATAAATTGTGTGTGTAGATGCTGCTGAAATTGTATTGCAATATTCTATGAGTAGTTGAAGTCTCTCGTGTCCAGGTTGGATTTAATCAATTCTAATTCTCTACACTCCTACTTCTTAGGTATTTATCTATGCTTTCATTCAATAATTTTTGGATTGATTTGTGTTTATTGCTTGGATGACTTGATCACTCATCTTACTCATTGGTTTGGATTGAGTTGGAAGAATGGTCTCAACTTTTGGAGGAATTGACAACTCATCCTATTTCACTAGTTTAGATTGAGTTCAAAGACTGGTCTCAAACTAAGGTTCAATCAAATTATCACACTCTTGCTAGAGGCTTTCACAAGAGCTAGAGGGTGTGCTGGATGAAAAGGTCTTTCATAGTAAAGCAATGATTCATTCAATTAGAAGTGGAGGAATCACACTGGATTTGAAGTCCTTAAGTTCTAGGCTGTAGAAATGGGCCTAAATCTACATAGAAAGAGTACTCCTAAGACATTGAATGATTTACATATTAAGTAGACAAGATAGTAGTACTGTAGTAGAAGAAAATGAGTTGAAATCCAATCATAGCCTTTACCCCACTCAATCAATATAATTACTATTATCTATATTTACATGTACTCTCTATCAAAATCCAAAAAATCTAAAAACTAGTTTTCAATATACTTGCAAAATCCTTATGGATACGACATTTGTTGATACTACTACGCACTAGTGCACTTGCTGGAAATGATTGTTAAGAAAATGTATCATCCATCCCTAAAATAGGGGTGTTTCCTTCCCCATTCTTCCATCCATTTCTCTTTTCATCTTTTACTTCATTTTTCAGCTTATTATCTTTGTTTGTTGTGTTCTTTATTTTGTTAACTTGAAGCCATAAGCTCTTCTTTCTCTTTGAGTCTTTTGATGTGAACCTTCATATCTAAATAACCTCATTATCTTAATGTCCAATGTAGATCTTCTTTAGACTTTCTTAAGCAACATAAACACAAACACATTGTCCTCTTAAAATCAACAATAGTAACTTTTATCATATTCGAATGTGTCTTTTTCCTTGCAGAGACAAAGATGTCTCTCCTAACAAATTCTTTTGCCATAGTGTTACATCCTTTATCATCACTGGAATTTTGTCGAGGTTACTCCCTCTATTCTTGCCCAGGCTCTAGTGTCACCCGACCTTGGTGATTCCACCCCCCACCCTCAACCATGGGAAGAACCACAAAATCCTTTACCTTGCTTTCCAGCACCCTCACCCTCGGTCTTGTTTGGCTTGGCCATGTTGCACAAAGTGTCCCAAGGCCCTTGATCGAACAAGTTCCTCTATGAGGTCATGTATTTTATGATATTCTTCTGCATTATGACTTTGGTTTTGGTGATAACTAAACATCTTGGTTGGATCAACAAATAGGGGAGTGCAGGTTGTTGGAATTGTACTAATTTGAGATTAAATGCCTCTTGGAGGATAACATCTCGACTATAATTCAAAGGGTGTATTTTCATACTTACTTACATGCTTTCTCTCAAAGGTTTGTGTGGTATTCTTCTAGTGACACGATATCCCCATGTATAACATTATGTAGAGGGGTTGATCTTGCAATTATGGGTTTGCAATCAACAAACTAGGGTGAGAATCTATCAAATTTTTGGGTAAAGAATAATACCATTTTAGGGTTGGTCTCTTGAGAGTAATTAGGAAAAGCCTACAATGACTTTTAGGTCTTGAGGCAAGAGGTTGTCGACCCATCAAACTTTTCATCATTGAGCCACATTCTAGGACCAAATATCACAAAAAAAGTCATCATCCATTCTTAGCAAGTGTTGATGTCAGGGTTGGCCTAAGACTTAGCAACATGTTCGATTTGTTGAGTTCATGCCTATAGGTCATACGTGGTTGGTGTCTTGTTTGATCCTAGTTTAGAATGTCAAGCTGTTCGTTGACGACTTGCAACTTGTTTCGATATTGAATCAACCCAGCTCAATACTAGTCCCTCAAGAGCTCCACATATTATCAAGTTTGTCTTGTATGTTGGTTATTACCTTTTAAGCATTCTCCTTGTTTTCCTAAAGGAGAGTCTCCAAATGAGCTTTAAAGACTTTGACAATTAATGAATCTATATCGGGAATTGATGATGAATGATTTTACTTCTCATAAATACCATAATAAGATAGATGTAAGGCCCATTAAAGTTGCTTTATTATTTTCTGCCGTAAAGTAAAGGGTTGCCCCTTGTAATTGGGCCTAGGGCTGGTCCAAATGATAAAACCATTTCCAGTTTGCCCTAACTCACACTTTTCACTCTTGTAGAAGAATCAGCATTCGTCACCTTTCCTTTCCCTCACAGAACGCTCTGCTAGGGTTTGCCCTAAGTCCCCTTCGAGTTAACTCAAATCCAGCTCCTACTCCGCGTAAGTATCTCTTTCTAGCTCGTATGGGTTCCATTGATCGTCCTTGACTTTTCCAGTTAGGGTTTCGTACTAATCCACCCCTTGGTCCCGTCTCCTCTTCTGTTTTCAGCCCTCTAGTTCATTCCTAGAGTTGCAATGCTCACTGTAGTGCCGTTGATGTCTCCGCTAACCCTTTTCCAGGTAGGGAAGCTCTGGCTTACTACTATATTACTGGTTTCCATGTTGTTGGCTATTATTTCGAGTTCCTGTGGTTGATGCAATGATATGTTAATTGTGAACGGATGAATGCTTTGTTCTAGTTTTGGTGTGGGTGACTGTTGCAAGAAAACAGTGGCGAGACTTGCTAATCTCGCCCAACGGAGCCAGCTCGCCTAGGCGAGATGGACAGGGACTCGCCCAAACCCTATTACACGAAAGGTTGCCCAAGCGAGAGGGGTCTCGCCTAAGCGAGATCCCGTGTTGGTTCCTGTTTCCTTTTTTTAGCCCTCGCCTAGGCGAAGGGGACTCGCCTGAGTGAGAACGTCTCGCTTGAGCAAGACCCTTTAGCCTGAGCAAGGGGCTGGACGAGGCAGTGTGCTATTTGGTTGCTTGATTTCTCTTGGATGATTGGTATTTGTTGGGTATGATTGTTATGATGAGAAATATATATAATGGATCGCTATGTATGCATGACGTAATTCATGAATGGTGAATGATGGATATTGTGGGAACTTGGCATGTGAAATGAATGAGTGGGTTGGAATTAAAGAGACATGGTATTGATATGAGATGAGGCCCTATACTCATGGGTGGTAATGACCAGTGGTATGGATTCAACATGTGATATGAATGAGGATTTATTTTCAGGTGTTGTTATGGAATTGTAATCATGATTAGTATTCTCTGATTGTTGATTTATGATTGTTGGTCTGTGTTAGTGTGTAATTCCTTGGAGTCTCTAGGTGAGACCTCTGGGGTTGCGCTTCAGTGGTCGAGACGTAATTCCATGGCCCCTATTAGTGGGTGTCCATGGTGGTGCCCCATATGTATAACTAGGTAAGGATTGCATCCTGACACTCTAAGGAGCCAGTTAGTCTCACTTAGAGCGGACTGACTCCTGTGGTGAGCGTAGTAGAAGGCCTGAAATTCATTAAGGGCTAACATTGTGGTGAGGGAAATTGATTCATTGTAACACTTGTAACACATAGCTCGGGGGTGAGCAGAGGTATCCACCACAAGTGCAAGCATCCGCTGAATCCGACCAGGCTATACGTATCCGGATGAGTCGAGTCGTGTCGTAGTGTATTGCCTGAAAAGTCATAACATGCTTGGTTGAATTGAGTGTATGATATTGTGAAATTATACCTGATTTGATGGATGAGATCTTTTGTGCTCTAGTTTACCCTACTTTTATTGTTGTGAGTGTATAATATGGATGAAATTATATCCGATGCTAAAGTTAGTAAGAGCAAAAAAAAAAATTATGAGTACATAATTGAGTATCTGAATTAAGTAGTATTCCTTATAAAATCAATTTATTTATAGTTCGTTTTGAATATAAGCTGAAATATTCAAAAGACATTCAAAATAAAAAAAAAATAATTAATTACCAAATAATTGTTACTCGATCAATTATAACCATACACATATACATAAATATTTGAATTATATGATTTTTTCAAAATTAATTAAATTGTTATTAAATATATTCATATCTCCATATCTAAAAGATTGGTGACTCCTATAATTATTAGTTACAACAATAATATATAACTCATCACATATTTATAATTCAATAAATTAGTACAATAACTTAGTAATCAACTAATTTTTAAACTTCCAGCCATCTATCTAGCTAATTTTGTCAAACATAAAACAAAAAATAAAAAGACCTAGTTCAACTAACATGGGTTTGGAGGAGACTCTTTTATATAGGGGAACCAGAGTCCATGAAATTCGTGGAACCTTGGAAATCCACGCGTTTGCTTAGACCCACCAAATTCGGATCTGCTTGACCACCCCATATTGGTCTAATTCCTATCTCGTACAAAGGTTTTCCTGTCATAAGTTAAATCCCACACTTCACCATTTATTACTATTCTAACTTCCACGTGCTTTTTCTTTACCATCTTTATTTTTTATGACCTAAACGCCCCTCCTACTTTTCATTTCTATTACACCAAAATTAAGAATAAGTTTCATATTTACTATTACACGTCTCTGTTTACATTTTACAAAGTAGTATGTCTGGAAATGATTTTTAACTACAGTTTGCACAAAAACTTCTCCTGAGAGATATCAATCTAACTTTATTGAATTAAAATAGAAGCTTTAATACATTTTATACTTATTTAAGTTATTTAAAAATAAATAAAAAATTTAACAAAAATAACAATATTTTTTATTTCTAAAAAAATTAAAAATATTTCTAAGTTGTTGATCGACTCAATTAAATTTAATAATTTTTAGAAATCATAAAAAAATTAACATATAACCTTTTCATATTACTGGAAAAAATTATTATTATGAAAATGAATCAAGTGAAGTTTTATTTTCTCTGTTTTATTTTAAGTTTTTGTCAACTAGATTTTGTGAATAGTGGGTTGCAGTGCCTTGCCTTTTTAAGTGACTTCAAAATGTGTATGACAACATGCAAGGAAACTAATTACACCTATGTTTTGGTCCTCCCAAGAAGTCAAAATACATTGCAAAATGCTTTCACATTTGACCAAGTATACATCAACATGAGTTTTTCAACAACAAAAGATAAAATATACTTTCTATTTTTATAGTTAAAGAATATTTCTTTCTTAGATATTATAGTGTGTATTATTTTTAGTTTATGTAACGTGATAAAGTGATCCAGTAGTCAGAAGAAAAGAAAAAAAAAAAAAGGCCATCGATTCCATTTATCCAACTAACAAAAAGTTAATATTGCTTGAGCTATGTTTTATTGGTGATTTCCATAGTAAAAGTTAATCATATAATCACAATTTTATTTTAGTTAAATATGTCTTTAAATTATTATAAAAATTTGTATTTTATCTTTAAATTAAATTGTAAAATATTTACTTTTTATTTTTTTTTAAATTATGTGAAATATCATTTTCGTAAAAGATATGTGAGATGTTTTTTATTTAACGATCAGATTTCTGTACTAAACTATAATATATCATCTGTTATGTGTTGGAAGGATATTTTGTAGATAAAAGATGTTTTATTTGTTAAATTACTTTTAAAAGTGTATAGATAAAATATTTTGTAGTTTAATTGATAAATGAAATATAATATTTTATAATAATTAAAATACATTTATGTCTCTCTTTTTGAATAGTGCATCCTCACAAACACATAAGGGTCATTAACCGTTTGATTAATCATGGGGCAGAGATTCCATGACAGTGCAGTGAAATGCACACAGGAACTGATGATTCTTCATAAACATGACCACATTTGGCATACAAAAATAGAAGTGAACCAAGCAATGTCTCACATGTCATTGTCTATAAAAACAACGATCTTAGCACACATCAAATTTGCGTTCCCATCATTTTGTCCCTCAAAAGAATTGGTAAATTGTGAAGATGAAGCACGCCCACTTACTCCTTCTCTTCGCCGTTCTTCTCTTCCTCAAAACATCTCATGCCATTAGGACCAACAAGTTTTCTTCATCCTCTTCCTCTTCAACCCCTCTTCATCCATGGCCCAACTCTCCAATCACCAGAGTTCCAGAGTTTCAGTTTCAGAAGAGAACAGTTCCCACAGGATCCAACCCTTTACACAATAAGAGATAGATTTTGGGTCCCCATATGTCTCATACACAGGTACATATATATATATATACATATATATTCTCACTACCAGATCTAAGATCCTAAGTCAGTATAAATAAATAAAAATGTGTATTTGTACACTTTTAACTGCACATATTTATCATAGAAAGGTGAGTTCAAATCAATTTTTTTCAGATATTTTTAATAATTTTAACAAAATTAGGAGTGTACCTCGTGAACAATGTACGTCCGTCAATGTATATGCTTATGCTTGATATATGATAGAGACTCAAATCGGTGTTGTATTTGTATCTGATATCAGAAAGAGTGCAGAGTTAGCTAGAAGTTAAAGAGATTTTGCTATAAAAAGAAGAAAAAAAAAGGGTAAGGAGAAAATTGTGCTTCTGAATGCTTGAAACTGTATGGAGAATAGAAATCAGATATTGGACTGGTACAAGTGGTTAGTTTTGTACATTTTCTCTGTATCAAGAAAATATTTTAAGATTAATTCATCCTTATGAAGATTTTGTTTTAGGAAATGATTTAGATTATGACTAAAGTTTCAATTTCTGTGGCTGTGTGCTTCAGTTCTTTGTAAGATTGTTTGGTTGCTTCGAAAAGCAAACTTACTGAGTTTTGAATGTCATCATAATTCCATGTATCTATTCTTGCCTAATACACTTGACTCACCAAATACTTTTTATTTCTGTTATTGTAGTCAGAACATACTACAATATCAAGGAAGGCTAACTACTTAAGTTATAAATTTGGTTTTACTGAATATTCTTTGTTAAAATATTTTTAAAAATAAACAAGGGAAATGTAAAGGGTAATTTAGGTACTTATTATTTAGATTTGTTAAATTAAACAAAAAGATGCACTTAAAAGCCTGAAAATGTATTGTAATATATTTTAGTTCTTTTAATTTGACTCTAACTTTATTTGAGAATGAAGATGGAAGAAAAGGTTGGGTCTAGCTGGAGAAACCACTTTCACAACAAAATGAACTAAGATTTGAATTTATTAAAAAATATTATAAATCGGTTTGTTCTAGAAAAAAAAAATTTATATATTTTTTTAAGTTTAGATTCTATTATAAAATTGGATATTTTCAGCTAAGTTTTTATTAATTCTTTAAGTTTTTATTAAAATTTTTTATATTTTTGATAAGTTCATATCATTTAATATTTTAACCTGACGGTGATTATCTAGTTTCTTTATTTTAATATAAAATGATATTATGATTAATGTAAAATAATAATTAATATTGTCTTAAAAAAATATTTATATTTTTTAAGTTAATTAAATTATAAATCTATTATAAATTTAAGTATTTTTAATTAAATCTGTATGAAATTTTTGTAGTATTGAGTATTTAAAATTTTATATTTTCTATTTGAATTTTTATTTGACGAGATATTATCACATTTAGTATTAGTAAATATGAAGTTATGATTAGTATAAAATAATATTATAACCAAAAACAGCAATAGACTCTTATTTGTTCGAGAGCGAACCAAAGGATCTTTACAAAATATTTTGAGAATTTAAAATAAATATATAAAAGTTTTAGAGATGTCAACGGTATAAAATGTAGTAAAATAAAAAAAAAATTATATTATAATTTAAATATAAAAAGAAAGTTATAGTGGGTCAAAGTTCTCATATGAGCCTTCTAAGCTTTTCATAGATGACGATTTCATTATTTAACCAGTTTTTCAATAAAAAAATTAAAAGTAATTTATCATTTATATTACTAACCAGTGGCAGAACTTGGACAAAAAATGTAGGGGTGTCAAATTAGATTTGTTATATATAATTTATTTTTAGTTAGAAAAACAAGCTTTTTATCTTTTCTCTTTATTTCCTCTGCTTAAAACAAACACACATAATAGTAGAATTCAAAAAAATATTATTATCATTCGCTATTATATCATGATACAAAAACATGAATACCATTTTAGATAAGTTCTTCGTACCTTATCAATTTGATTTGGTGGTATTGTCAAATTTGAGGCTGTTTTTCCCGGATCGCGTTCAGATGAATTTTTAATTCATTATATGTAACTCTAAGAACTTTAGAGATTTATTTTTTATTGTCTTGAATTCTTGGTTTTCATGAAATTTCTAAAGTTTAGTTAACGTAAATGCATTTTTTTTCATCTTTATCACAAACCTTTCTCTTTAAAAAAAAGAATCAATTTTTCTACTTTTTATCATAATCTTTCTAATATAAATCTATCACCTCTCGCCTATCTTTAAAAAAATAAAATTTATATTCACATATCACAATATTATCACAGTGCAAAACATAACAAAACTCATACCACTCTAATTAAATAAGCAACATTGTATAAATTCAAAACTTAAAAAAAAAATACCATAGGCAGCGAAAAATACAAAATCCTTAAATTTCATAGTTAAGGGTTATAATAATTTGGGAAAAATTATAATTAGGGTTCATACCAATTTCATAAAAGAATCCTTAAAATCATAATTAAGGTTTATATTAATTTGAGATAAACTTAATTTGGGAGAAACATCCTAAAAAGAATCATAAATTTAATATACATAAATCATAATAAGATATACTAACATTGATCTGTGAGAGATCATGCCAGAATGTATACTTCAATATCAATCTATGTGTTTCTCGACCTCTATTTCCTAATCTATCTCTTTGTATTTATTTCTTTTCACACTTTCATGATAATTTACATGGTGAAAAGATAATCTCTTTTATAAATCAATATCTCCATTAAATTTATTTTATTTTATCTTTTATTATAATTTTTCATAATATAAACTTAATATAAATAATATATAAATATAATTTTAAAAGATATATAAATATATATAAAAAAATTCAAAAAAAAGAATTGGGGGAGCCATGGCTCCCCTCTGTCAACATGTAGTTCCGCCAATGTTACTAACGATATCATTTTATATTAACTATAAAATCTGATCTTTTTTAATAATGAAGACAAATAATAAAAAATAACAAAACAAAACATATACAAATACTAAAGGATAAAGAATCAATTAAAAATAATATAATAATTCTAGTAAATAAAATCAAATAAACAATTAAAAATGAAAAGTATTTTATACGACTAGATAAAAATGAAACAGGATGAAGCTAGTGATTAGTTATGTGCGAAATACTTGCTATACTACCACAGGTCCCCAAATTTTGAATGCAGTATGTTCAATACTCATTACTTCATACAACAACCACTCATTTAAATCACATTAATTTGCATACATATAAGAACGAGTTACACGTGATTGTATTAGGATGTTGTACGAGGAAGATACTAGGTGTTTGTTTCCTGTGTGGATATGCGAGTAAGCTTAATATACATTTTAAAGAAAATAATATTAAACAACTTATAGATAATTTTAACTCGAACATATTTTTCTTAAAAGTACTTATAAAAAATATGACCTAAAATATCAAATGTCGTCTTCCTCTTTTTCATAATAGTTATAAATTTTTATTTTTAGAATTACTTAGTTTAATTTTAAGAAAATTTATTATATATATTTTATTTAAGTACAACACAGTAAAGTTTAGTAATCATTAGGGTGTCAAAACGATAATTCTAGTATGTTTTGACCCGTCAAAAACGGGTTGGGTCAGGCTGGCTATCACAACAAAATTGGTTGGATATTGCAATCTGTCCCTCTTAGGGGTGGCAAAACGTGTTGAGCCCAACGGGCCAGCCTGTTAGCCCGTGTTAAAAGGACAGGTCGAGTTAAAGATTTCAACCCGTCAGCCCGTTCTGACCCGTCTCATCCAGCCCATTAACTTGACGGGCCAAAGTACGGGTCAGCCAGTCCTGACCCGTTTAAAAAAATAAAATAAAATAAAAGTAATTAAAAAGATTAATTTTTTATATTATATATTTTAAATGTATAAATATATAATAGTATTGTAATTTAAATCATTAACACCTACAAATTAAGTTTGAATTATTAGTTATAATTTAATAATTTAATATGTAAATTTAATAATTATTTTAACTTATCTAATTAAAAACATTAACTAATCAATTAAAAGTTAAAAAAATATTTTATTTGATTAAATATGACTTTAATAATAATTTATATGTATATATAAACAAATTTAAAAAATAAAACAACTTAAAAAATTTGAAAACAAATTAAAAAACTTTTAAAAAATTAAAAAAAAAGAAAAAAAAAACTGGACGGGCCAACCCGGCCCGACCCGTTAGCCCGTCCTATACAGGCGGGTTGTGATTATTGGCCTGTTTTTGTTTGACAGGCCAGCCCGGCCCGCCCCATTTTTTACTACCACATACGGGTCGGGATAAAATGGGTCGGGCTGGCCCGTTTTGCCACCCCTAGTCCCTCTCAGGGAGGGTCAAAAGGCTAGCCTACCATTTTTTCTTTTAATTTTTTAATTTTTTTTAATTTTCTTTTAACTTTTTAAAATTTTTTGTTTACAATTTTTTATATATAAATTTGTTTATATAATATATCAATTTTATTTTTTAAATTATTTTTTATTTTTAAACATTAAAAAAAAGGGTTGGCAGGTTAGACGGGCTGAACCATAACGAGTTGGCGGGTTGGATATTCTAATCTGACCCGCCCTTTTCTTGGCGGGCTGGCGAGCCTGACCCGCTTTAACATGCCTAGTAATCATAGACGTTTCATCGTAAGTTTTACATTTAAATTACGACTTACATTTTAGGTTTAATTAGTTGGATGATACTCATTTTCGTTTAAATATGTTAGTTTGGTACCTTCTTTTAAAAAGGTGTCAATTGAGTCCCAACTTTTTAAAAAAATGTCCTAATTAGGTTCTTTTCAGAAAAAAATATTGATGCCGTTAACGATAATGATATTTAAAATGACTTATAAAATTAAGTATTAATATTTATATTAAAATTTAGTAATAAAAGTAATGAATAAAGTTATAGACGTTAATTTTTTTTTTCTGGAAGGACCTAATTGAGACACTTTTTCAAAACTTGGGACTCGATTTACACCTTTTCAAGAGCAGGTACCAAACTGACACATCTAAACAAAGATGAGTACCGTCCGACTAATTAAACCTACATTTTATTAGAAATCTCCAATTTTATAAAACATTTCCGTCTATAAGACTAGAATTTTCAAAAAAACCATAAATCATAAGACTAAAAAGTTTGAATTCTTTTAAACACTAACAATATAATTATTGTGATAATGTTGTGTAAATTTTTATGATAATATTTTTGGAGCACATATTTTTGAAACCACATTTGCATTTCTTATTCTTTTTAATGATCTTTCTCGTAAAAGATTTTAAGGGTAATGTTTTTAAAACTTTAGAATAATAAATATGGAGTATAAAATAGAAAATAATATTTTACAATGAAAGAGAAGTTTATGTAGAATTATTTAAAAAAAATAATATGCAATGTGTATGAATATAGTTTACTCTAAAACTTTGTTTATCGTCCTCTGTGTCTTGAAAAATTAATTAGAAATTATATATAATTAACTTTATCCATAATTTTGATTTTTCTTTTCTCTAATGTTTTATAATTATTTCTACGGTAATTTCAAATTATATGAATTTAATATTTTAAAATATATTTAAAAAAAATTTTTCTTATTGGAATCTTGAGACGAGTCTTTGAACAAGTGGCAAGATCAGGAAGCTTTGACAGACCTCATTGGGATGTCTCCAAGGATTGAGATATAGGAAAAGATTCACCTATAAAAGATTCTTTGACGCTCAAGTCAATAAGAGAATTGAGATATTTTTTCGAGAGAATATGAGCACATGAAAGTGTATTTCTAAATGAGTATTCCTTGGAGGATAGTAAGTGTATTTATAACACCTTTTAGGCCTTAGACCCGTGTGATAGAACAGGTAACAAAATATTAACCAATATCAATGAAATAATAACTTATCATGATATGATAAGAACAATTATAATGTGATAACTTACTAGATATACTAAATATCTTGTGAATATTTAGTATCAGAGCATAATCATACTACCAATATTTGCTAGTATGTGAATATTTCCTTTAATAGATGTATCTTGTAACCTATTTTAATAGTGAAGCAAATTGAGCCTTTGTTGACCGTATTATCTATTAGGTCGGGCAGGTACATAAATCCCCAATCTTGGAAGTATGATTTGCGCGTAAGATGTGTTACTCGCGATGGTGGTTAACCACGCTGCCGAGTTGTAGATGGTTGTGTAATGTTCCAGTTGGTCGTTGGCTAGAATATGTGTATTTGTTATTGGTCGTGCTGGGCCGGCTTAATGAAGTGTTGATGTGTCAGGCAGGCTTGATGAAGTGTTGTTGTGCTGGACAGGCTTGATGAAGTGTTGTCGTGTTGGGCAGGCTTGACGAAGTGTTACCGTGCTAGGCAAGCTTGGTGAGTCTTGAGATGCTACCACGTTGGGCAAGCTTTATTAGGGTGTTGTCCCATGCTAGGCATGCTTGATGAGGTGCTACTATGTTGGGCAAGCTTGGTTAAGTGTTGTCGTGTTAGGCATACCTTATTGGGGTGTTGCCCCGTGTCAGGCAGGCTTGGTGAAGTGTTGTCGTCCTAGGCAGGCTTGGGTAGGCTTGAGATGCTATCGTGCTAGGTAGGCTTTATTGGGAGTTGTGGAGCATTAATGAGGGGTTTTCTGCATTGTCGTAATGATTACATTGTCTTATCATTCATAAATGCGTGCCATGTGGTAGAGTCTAGGCGATTTGCGCTTGGAGAGTTGATGAATTCATATTTTTTCCCTCATTTGATGTTTAACTTTGAGTACTTAATTAAATTTGTGTGCATAATGAATGATTTAATTGACAGTTCTGATTATTAGACTATTTGAGCTTGTGTGATAAAAATGTCTTAAAAAATGATTTTTAGTTGCATAAATTCTTTTTGGATATTCTGATGTTTGTTGATGCAACTGAAGTTAAGATTAAGCTCATTTAAGGTGGAAAACTAAATTGATTGAAGTTACAGAACACCTTTAAATAAGGCTAAGGCTAAAATGAGCAAGATTTGGAAAAATCACTTTTGCACCCTATACATTACTTATACACTCCCCTCTTTCCAAATGGGTCTCACGAAACCTACTTCTATACTCCCGTCTTTGTCTAGTTTTACTCATTTTTTCACTCATAAACTAGATGCACTCAGATGCTGCCATGTGGTAATCCCCAACTTTTAAATTTGTCCAACCACATGTTGACACGTGTCATGATCCAATAACTCAAAATTCAGCCAACCAAATGGTGCCACATATCATCTTCTTCTCTCCCTCACTAATCAGAAACCCTAACCACCATGGCACCATCCTTCACGCACCTCACCATGGAGCCACCATCAGCCACGTCGGAGCAAACCATTGATGGTAGAAACTACGTTTGGCAGCAGCCACGTCACCGGACCACCATTGGCAACCACTGCACCTCCATCCTTCATCATTGCAACATGAACAAATCTGCCACCATTCTCACTGGAAGCAACGAACCAGACCAACAACCACGATAGCCACTACGTCGTCTCCATCGATACGAAACGCTGGCCACCTACACTATTCTCCGACCATGAACTTCCGTTGCCATCCACAAACCTCGCTGGAGAAGAAGAACATCACAAAAGGAGGTGCAAAACGCATCTTAACGTAACCATAAAAAATGCATATCCAGTTTCACGTTGTTGCCAACCATGAAAATACAACCACCACACACACGTGAAGCAAACCATTGTAGTTGCCTTCCTTCATGAAACACAGCAAAAGCCTAATGAAGGAAAGAGAAATCTGATTTGGAAGAGAGAGAAATCTGACACATGTCAAACTCTTATTGGCCAATAACAAGCCAAATTGTCAAATCTGGTCAAATAGTCAACTGGACAAATTTTGGTCAAAGTTGGTCAAGATTGGTCAAATGGTCAAACAAGAGGGTCATAATTGGAAATTGGACAGAATTAATTTGCTGAATAATTAAATAAAGATTTTTAATTAATTATCTTTGATATATCTCAAATTATAAACAGAAAAAATTTTCCAAATATTTTAGAACCTGATAAAATTTGTTAACTATTTTGAGAACTATCTCATAACTCCTTTTATCAAATCACACATTACTATTTCTAGAACAAAAAATCGCAGTATGCATATGAGCGATCCAACTATATTACTATTCATTACACCACAAACTTAACACACAATATAAAAATAAACCCAATCATTTCCCTCAAGTTTCAAGATTTAATTCCTTTATGCTTCAAACCTGCAATACCATAGTAGGACTCATTTGAAACAGTTTAAACAAGGAGTAAACTCAGTCATTCGGACAGAGTTTCCCAAATAGCCTTAAGCATAAATTATAATCACAAGTAAATCAATCGAAAACAAATTCTTCATTCTATCATGTGCAAACTTTAACCTTTTAAACATTATTCCAGACAATGGAATCATGAATGCAATACGTAACCAAACTTGTGTAACAACAACACTTAGAATGATAACACACAAACCAGAAAAGCAACTAGAACTATGAAACAAGAATACATATCAAGAATTGAACAATGAAACCCCAATAGTACAAACGCACAAGTTACTTCATTCCTACCATGAAGTTCAAACCGAGAAATAGAAAAGAGAAAGGAAACATGAAACCTTAATGATCGACAACGTAAATGAATATGAGCATCGATTTCGTAGCCATTCCCACTTGTTTGACTACCTCTGTCCAATTTCCAATTTTGCCCCTCTTGTTTGACGATTTCACTATCTTTGACCAGAATCTGCAATGTTTGACCAGCCTTTGACTGTTTGACCATATTTGACTCGTTGACTGTCTAATGAGGAGTTGCCAAGGTGTGCTTCTTCTGCATCATGAAGGCTGTAGTTGCCGCTCCAAACGTGATGGAAGCGCTGCTACAATGGTGGACGAGATCTGATGTGAGAATGGAGCTCACGTTTCTGCAATGGTGGTTGTTGGTTGCCTAGGTGCTAGGGTTCTGCCATTGATGCCATCTGGGTTTGCAGATCTAAGTTAATTTTGCGGTGGCGTTTAAAGCTCATGGTACAGGTGTAGGCACTGCCATGGTGTTTCACGGCGTGAAGGTGTAGTGATTGTGTGTGGATGTTCGTTGCGCTAGAGAAGATGGTGGCGATCTGCATTGTGTGGACGAAGTTGGCTGGTGCTTTCGCGATGACGATCTGTATAGATCCGCGCTATCTCTAGCGAAGGAGTTCTATTCGTGGTGGCTCTTGACACAAGTGCAAGGTTGACAGCGCGGTGGCTACCAGCGACGAGCCTAATGACATGATTTAAAAGTTAGGGATTGCCACATGGCATGATTTGAGTGCCCCTTAGTTTATGAGTGGAAAGATGAGTGAACATAGACATATTAGAGGTGTAGAAGAAGGTTTTGTGAGGCCCATTTGGAAATAGGGGAGTGTATAAGTAATGTATGGGATGCAAAAGTGATTTTTTCAGAACTTGCTGATTTTAGCCTTATTTAAAGGTGTTTTGTAACTTCAATCAATTTATTTTCCCACCTTTAAATGATCTTAATCTTAACTTCAACTACATCAATAAACGTTAAAATATCCAAAAATAATTTATGCAATTAAAAATCACTTTTTAAGACGTTTTTATCACACAAGCTCAAATAGTCTAATTATCATAATTGTCAAATAAATCACTCTTTTAAGCACTAAAGTTCAATTAAATACCCAAAAATAAAAATTAAATATGGGCAAAAATATGAAAGCAAAGGACATTATGGGAGAAGCTTGGAATCAAACTCCTATTTTCTACAACTTGTCACCCCTAAAGTGATAGCCGAACCGAAGTGGTGAATAGGACTTTGGGTCAAATGTTGAGGTGCATGATAGTCCAAAACATTAAGGAGTGGGAGGAACTTCTTCCTAACATTGAATTTGCTTACAATAGGGTGGTGCACTCCACTACTTCCCACTTTCCTTTTGAGGTTGTTTATGAGTTTAATCTTTTGACTCCCTTAGATCTTCTTCCCCTCCCCACCCATGAGGCATGGACTTGCCAAGATGGGAAAAAAAAGCTAAGATGATCCAACACTTGCATGCACAACTCAAGGAAACTATTGAGAAAATGGTCAAGAAACATCAAGAGGTTGATAATAAAGGGAGAAGGGAAGACATCTTCAAGGAGGGAGGATAATGAAGGCTTGACCCTACTCAAAGGAAGTCCAAGCTCCTCCCATGAGGGGATAGCCCTTTCCTAGTCATTAGGAAGATCAATAACATTGTCTATGATTTAGACTTGCCTCCTACTTATAACATAAGTAACTCATTTAGTATGTGTGATCTTTCTCCTTTCAATGTAGGGTATAAGAATTTGTGGTCGGATTCTATCCAAGAAGGGGAGGATAATGAAGGCTTGACCACACACGATGCCATGGAAGTTCTCCCTAAAAGGATCACAATGAGTATGTCTAGAAGGGCTTATAGTCCTTCATCTTTATCTTTATTTTGCACCTGATTATTATAGTTTCCTTCATTTGACTTAGTTGACTTAACCTTAGTTGACTTGTTGAACTTTGACTAAGTTTGACTTATTGACTAAAGTTGACTTGACTTAAGCCATGATGCTAATCTAAGTTTATGTGTTTTGTAGGATTGATTAGGATTAAAGAGCATAAGTTAGGTGGCGCCATATTATTGGAGAGTGAAGATGATGTGGATCTTAGGGGAGGAGAGTGGAAAGTAAAAAGCATAAAGAATAAAGCAAAAGGAGTTTTCTTGAGCAACTTTAACTTAAACACCTTACAATTATAAAAATCTAAGATGGACTCTTATCATTCTTAATTTGTAGTAGTAGAAGAAGTAAAAGTTTTGAAATCTCGCTTTAAGGATTCCTCTTCAATAATCTCAAAATGTGATTTGGAAAGTAATTCTTATTTTTCCTTCTCTTCTCCTCTCTTCCTTTAACTTCTTTTTATGTTTTCTTTTTTCTCTCAATGCTTTATTTTCTCTTCTCAATTCTTTGTAGTACTCTTCTACACTCCTTATCTACTGGACAAAATGTTTCAAGCACAATTCATTCTTGTAAAAGGAATGAACAAATATATCTCCCATACACATTTAAAGGTTAGACCATGTAATAATGGCTAGCTTTCTACCATTAAGCACTTCTTTTTTATTTTAGGTCTGACCACACAAAGGTATATTGTTCAAATTCAAGAGTAACGAGTTTAACTTTAATAATGTCCTCAAAAGTGTACACATTTGAAAAAAATTACTCCTTTAGCTTCCATTCAAAATACATTTTAGGATCATTTTCTCCTAAAAACTATGAACCTTTTACATGACTTTTAGATATTATTTCTTGATACAAGTCACAACATACTATTCTCGATCTATACATTAGTATTTGATCTTCATGAAATCAATCACTATCTTCATAAAGAGTTCTTCTTCTTTTTGTTCTATGTTTTCTTCCCTTATTCCTCTGTAAGGTGGCTTGTGAGTGGTTAATTTTGTTGTGTTTTTCCACTTTTTCATACAATTTGGCATGTCTATGAGAAAAATGACGAAAATAGTATTGGTTAGATATGATCTCACGCAAGGTATTTGCACAAAACAAAAGCCACTTAATAAAAAGATTAGTACAAGTCTTACAAATCAATGAAATGGAATCCTAATGGTCTTAACTTAATGTTTACAAAACTTGTTAGGATCAACCTTTCATTCAACTCTCCAAAGCATGCTCTGTAAGACCCCCAAAATTTAATTAATTAAATAATAAAGGCAGGTAGTGGGAGCCTTTATGACATTAAATGTTGATTGTCGTGATGTGGAAAAGTACTAGCTCAAATGGTTGAGAGTACTTGATTGTGTGAGAGGACTTGGGTGTTGGCACTAGCAAGCTTGAAGCAAAGAATTGATAAAGCCATGCACATGAAGATCATAGGTGTTTGATGAAGATTGATGAAGATTCATTTGAAGATTAAGTTTTAGTGTGTTAAATCTGTAAATAACATGTTAAATGTAATGTGTTAGTGTTATATCTTATTGGTAGGCTATATTACATATGTTAGATGTCTTGTGTGCCTTAGTGTGTCTCTTTTAATCTGTTAAAATGGGTTTTAATAGGTTAAAATACTTGTTGTATATAGTTTCTGGTATGAATGTATTCAGTCAGTTGAATTATTTTTCAATCGACTGATTTCACTTAAGTTAGGTGAAATCAGCTGACTGTACAAAAATTCAATCGACTGTTTTCACTTAAACCAGACTATATAAAATATGTTTTCGCGAGCAAAGTTGCGAATATGAGGTTTTGTGCACGAAATTTTGTCATTCTTCTCTGGAAAGCTCTCTCTCTCTGCAATACACAGTTGGAACTCGTGTTTTGAAGATCTTGGTTGATCTTGGTTGATCTTGGAGGCATTTTGGCTTGTGAGTAGCTTGAAGAACACATGTATGGTTGGCTAGGGACAGTCACCATTAGGTTTGGATGTTCTTGTGTCTCTGGATGGTTTGCCTTATGTGATTTTAGGTCTGCAAGTGTGATTCTTGTAGGGTGTTTGTCAAGATTTTTGTGTGAGTCAAAAATCTTGTGAGTTTTGTTGTTCAAAAGTGTAATCTTGGTGTGTGATTTGTAAAACTTTTGAATATAGTGGAAACCAGGCTCAGGGTGTCCTGGTAAACTTGATGTAGCTCTGTGATTGAGTGAACCAGTATAAACATAGTTGTGCATTCTTCTTTCCCTCATCTCACTCTCTTTGAAACTCTTTAAAAACTCAAGAAAACCAAGCAATTTGATCTTTGGTGTGATTTAATGCGTTCTTGTGTAATCTGAGGCTTTATACTTGTTATAAATACTGATTGGAACAAGTCTTGTATGTAAAAGATTGTTGTTTGAGTTGAATTTGCGAATTCTGCATTCTGCATAATTCTGCAGTATTTTAGCCGACTCATTTGTCTTTTTAATCAACTGTTTCATAGCATCAAGAACAATTTAGTCTGTTGTTTTAAATTTTAATCGACTGGAAGTGTACTGGTTTGCTGCATTTACATCAAAACTTTCCAGTCTATTAGATTCAATTGAACAGAGGTTTAAGCTTTTGAAAAAGTTTTATAAAGCCAATTTAACCGCCCCTTCTTGGCTAAACTCACCATTTCAAAACTAACAATTGGTATCTAGAGCAAGGTTCTTGAAAGGTATTCAAGTTTGATAAAAAATCTTTTGAAATGGCTGAAAGTAAACTTCCTTTTGCTGAAGGTGCCTATATTCATAGACCACCTATGTTTTCTGACCTAAACTATCAGTTTTGGAAAATAAGGATGCAAATTTTAATTGAATCTATAAACAAAGGAATTTGGGATGCAATAGTTAATGGACCATATACTCCTAAATGTGTTGTTGAAAATAAGTAGGTGGACAAACCTTGGAGTGAATGGACTGATGAAGAAAGGAGAAGAGCTCAATATGATTGCAATGCCAAGAACATCATCACTTCATCTTTGAGTATGGATGAATTTTTTAGGGTCTCCTAATGTAAGAATGCAAAGGAAATGTGGGATGTCCTAGAGGTTACACATGAAGGAACAAGTGAAGTGAAGAGAGCAAGGAAGCATGCCTTGATTCAAGAGTATGAGCTTTTCAAGATGCAAAAGAGGTTCACTCACACAGTCAACCATCTCATGGGTCTAGGCAAAGAATTAGACAAAGAGGAGTTAAACATCAAAGTGCTTAAGTGTCTTTATAGAAATTGGCAACCAAAGGTGACTGCCATATCTGAATCTAAAGATTTATCCATCATCACAACAACTGCGTTGTTTGGCAAGCTTAAAGAGTATGAGATTGAAATGCAAAGGCTATGTGAGCTTGAAACAAGTGAGAAAAAGGTAGATCCATAGCCTTGAAGGCTAGCTCTAAGAAGAGTGATGAAATCGAGGAAGAGGTTGTTGAATCTAGTGATAATGAGAACTTGAATCTACTAGTCAAGAAGTTTGGGAAGTATCTCAAGAGGAAAGGCAACAAAGGTAATCAAAGGAGTTACAATTCTAAACAAAATGATTCAAGTAATTCTTCTAAATTCTCATGTTATAATTGTGGAAAGCAAGGACATATCAAGATTGAATGTCCTAATGTTAACAAAGAGTAGGAGAAGGTTGATGATAGGAAAAAGGAGAAAAGGGGCAAGGAAAGACGTGCCTATATAGCTTGGGAGGACAATGATGATTCAATAAGCACTTCATCTCAAGAAGGAAATGAGGATGCAAACCTATGGCTCATGGCCGGATATGAATCATCCTCATCAAGCCAAGTAAGTTCCTTGTCATCCAAAGATAAGAATGACTATTACCAATTGTTGCACGACTTTGAAGAGTTGCATAGTAAGGTAAACAAAATTGTTGTCATGAACAATCGGCTACAAGGATTAAATAGCTAGCTAGAAAACATATTTAGCCAACTAGAATCAGAAGCAATTGACTTAAAAACTGATTTCAAACATTTGGAAATGATTTATAGTAATTCAGTTGATTGTTCTAAAAAACTGCTGGCTAGAAAACCTTGTGAAAACTGCACTACTTTGAAAAATCAAGTGAAATATCCTTTGAAAACTTGTGCAAAGTTCACAAGAGGAAAAGCAAATCTGGAAGCTGTTCTTGGCTCTCAAAATTGTGTTTTTGGAAAGGTTGGACTTGGTTATACACCTATCCCTGAAAAGAAATCCAAGAAGTTCTCTAGTTTCTTTTCCAAGAGTGAGCCAAATGTTATGCCATTCATTTCCTGCAACTATTGTATGAAAATGGGTCATGTTCTTAAAAGTTGCTATGCTAGAAAGTATGATGTACCTAAGGGATTTATGAAATGGATCCCAAAAGGATCTAGAAAGGATAACCATGTTGGACCCAAACTATCAAAGGGTGCCATGTAATACTATGTTGTTTTCAGGTCATAAAATAGGAAAAGACGGATCTATGGTACCTAGATAGTGGCTGCTCAAGGCATATGACAGGAGATAAGACCTGTAACGTCCTAGCCGGAAATTACTTATTAAAACAAAATAAAAATAAAATTTAATAAAACAACCTCATTTATTATCAATAATTCCCAAAACGCAGGAAAATTTTAAATCTTTAAATTCAACATGCCAAACCAAATAATATAATTCGCGACAATACTGTAATACAAATATTTTTATCTATGAAATTATTACAATAAAACCATATTATGACAAACTAAAATCAGTAAAAACTCCCAAGAGGTCCCCATTCCGTCTCTATGCCTCAACCTGCTCACCTGCATCAACATCTGCTCCTATGTAACAAGTTACATGATCATCGCCAAACACACAGATAGGGTGAGCTCATTTAAATAAAACCAAACAAGGATTAATATTAATTACATCATTTCAACATTAACACTCAGGTTAATATTGTTCTCCATTTTTCTTACTTCCCCATTTCTAGCACTTGCATTAGACGTCTATCATTTCTATACCCTTTAGGTGAGATCAATGATTGATCTTTGCTGCACGAGTGTCTACTCGCCCCTCCGACTACAGGCCACCACCTGATAGTCCACACGTGGGAATAAATTTACCACAACATCTCACTATGACACCAAGTGGAGTTCCCCAAAACAAACCTAAGTTTGTAGTTGTTCCCAGACTACCAAAACTCTATCAGCATGCACTAAAGAAGGCAATCATCTGAAACCCCGCCGTACGAGCCATAACCCGCACACTCCACTGGACTTCCTAAACCACCAGGTTGCAACCTAAAGTGGTCATGTGTTACCTCAATACAAGATACACTCGTAACTAGGCCCCCAGCCAAAGCATCGCATCATGAACATCCCTTAAAGCGGTATAGAAACCTTTCCTCGCGCACCATCACTGAACCAAAACTACCTAGCGCGCATCTCACGCCGCTAGGCGGAATCTAGGTCTAGACCGCCTGGCAGACATAACACACCGCCAGGCGCCAAGCGCCAAACAGGAGTGTTGTTGCATCGTCACCGCCTGGCGAACCCCAAGTCTGCTGCCAGGCGCCACGCTTCCTCCAGAGCCCCTGCAGCACGTCTTCCTCCTGGCGGAAACAACACTACCACTAGGCGCCTCGCAGGTTCCAATACTGCTACTGCTCCAATTCCGCCTGGCGGAACCCACCCTACCGCCAAGCGCCATCTCGTCTGGCGGCCACTGCCACTAAGTTTATTGTCTATCGCCTGGCGGCTTGCCTCGCGCCACCAGGCGCCATACCAGTAGCACAATGCTACTGGTTTTTGGCACTTTAAACAGATCCCAAAGGATCCCTAAAACATACAACTCAGGAAATTTCAGCACAACACACTATAGATACGTATATAAATCACACCAAAACAGGGATCATTAGGTTTAACCCATTCTCCATAATTTAACATTGAGTCATACCCCAAAGTTGTCAATATGGTATATATATATATATATATATA